>Ga0257120_1000004_pt1 | contig 260575 bp, 234 predicted proteins | sample SI106_10metaG_FD_190153 | JGI IMG/M metagenome (GOLD analysis project Ga0257120, IMG submission 190153) | Marine microbial communities from Saanich Inlet, British Columbia, Canada - SI106_10 | ecosystem: Environmental > Aquatic > Marine > Inlet | place: Canada: British Columbia | collected...
GACCATTCGAGAAAATACGGCACGTTATGTAGAAAAATACGGCGATCAGATTCCGATTAAGTATCACCCTATTATTCGGAGTGAAGAAGCTTGCTATTTGTCATCGTCCAAAGCAATTGAATTGGCAAAAAAAACAGGTGCTAGATTGCATGTTTTTCATCTATCAACCGCCAAAGAAACCGCGCTTTTTAGAAACGACATTCCCTTAGCAGAAAAAAAAATTACATCAGAAGTATGCATTCATCATTTATGGTTTTCTGATGAAGATTATGCAAAAAAAGGAACCCATATCAAATGGAACCCTGCGGTAAAAACCCCTAAAGACCGACAAGGTTTGTGGGAAGCTTTATTGGACGATCGTATTGATGTATTGGCAACCGATCACGCTCCACACACTTTAGAAGAAAAAAACAACAACTATTTAAACGCGCCAAGTGGCGGACCATTAGTACAACATGCTGTACTTGCAATTTTAGAAAAGGTCAAAGAGGGAATCATTCCTATAGAAAAAGCTGTTGAAAAAATGAGTCACAATCCAGCGATATTATTTCAAATCGAAAAACGGGGTTTTGTCAAAGAAGGCTTTTTTGCCGATTTGGTTTTGATTGATCCAAACCAAGCACAAACCGTTTCCAAAGACAATCTCTTGTACAAATGTGGCTGGTCTCCATTTGAAGGAACCACCTTTTCATCTACCATCACTCATACGTTTGTAAATGGAAATATCATCTATCAAAATGGTATTTTTAATGACAAAATCAAAGGGAAAAGAATTACTTTTAATCGATAAAATGAAAAAAACCATTGGCCTCCTCTTTGCATTGATATTCTTGTACAATTGTACAAGCAATACCATCTACAAAAAACCTGCAGATTTGATTCCAAAGGACACAATGGCCATTCTAATTCATGAAATGATTGTTGCGTCATCAGCAAAAAATATCAAGACCATCAATTTACAACGGAAAATAAATTACTTCCCTTTTGTATACGATCGATTCAAAATAGATTCAACACGTTTTAAAGAGAGTAGTCTGTATTACACATCCAGAATTGATGATTATGATGAAATCTTATCTCGTGTAAAAACTACCTTAGAAGCCGAAAAGGAAAAATACAGTACCTTAAAAACAATCAGAGATTCAATTACGCGAGATTCAATACAGCAAATCAATTTGAAAAAACCACTGCTAAAAGACAGTATTAAGGAAGAAATTAATCTGCTGAAAAAAAGTAAGCAACCAAGACCAAAAATGTAATAGGAATAAAATAAACCCTTTGAGTAACCCTCAAAGGGTTATACAATTGAAATAGACTCTTTAAAAGGTTCTCTTCTTTTTTGCATCATTTAAAAAATGCATGCTCGCTATAGAAATCACTGTATCAATTTCTGTAAATTGAAACCCTTGAGTTTGTTTGATCTTTTCTGAGGAATATTTAGAAATATGATGCGCACTTCTTGCCGAATACTTACTCAACAATGGTTCTTTCCCTGTTATTTTGGAAAGGAGCGCTGAAACTCGCCAAAGAATACTGCTTTGCCAAGGGAAAATCTTTCTTAAAGGTCTTTTTGTTCCTAAAGCATCGGCAATGGCAACCAATACTTCTTTGTAGGTTTTGTTTTGAGCAACTAAAATAAAACGCTCATTTTTAACCTTGGACTCCATTAACAACATCATAGCATTGACAACATCTTCTACTCCAACAAATCCCGTAATTCCTTCTGTATAGTATCTGAACCCTTGAGCACTTTTGCTGAATAATTTCCCAGAACCTGAATTCCAAAATCCACTCCCCAAAATCACTCCAGGATTTACTACCACCACCTCAACACCTTCTTGACTTGCCCGCCAAATCTCCATTTCTGCACCAAACTTAGTAATTGCATACCCGCTATTATCTGCTTCTTTGTTCCACTCATTCTCTTCAGTAATAGGGCCTCCTTGCAAAGAATCGCCTACAGAAGCAATGGAGCCTACAAAACAGATTTTTTGTATGTTGGCATCCACAGCAAGATTAACCAAAATGGCGGTTCCGTGAATATTTACTTTTCGCATCTCTCTATAATCTTTCGGGTGAAAAGAAATAAAAGCCGCACAATGATAAACTTTTTCAATTCCAACAAAGGCAGGAATCATATCTGGAACGTTGGTGATATCAGCTTTAAACCATTCTACTTTAGAAAATAGAGAAGCATCTTCTGAATAATAAGAAAACACATTTTTTACAGCTTCCTTTTTTGCTTCAGTCCGATAAATAGCACGAACTTTCTGATCATTTTTGATCAAATGATACAATAAATGTGCCCCTACTAAACCTGTTCCGCCAGTAACTAAAATCATACAGCGAAGTTATGGTTTTTTGATTGATAAGTTTATCTTTGCCTTGATAAAATAGAGTTCTTTTGAGTTCATTTCACAGTGAAAGACAAATCTTTTCGAAATCGAAAATAGAGCAGGTACACCCTCGACACATTCTATTGAGCACCTGTATTAAAAATACATAAAATTTAAGTTTGAATGAAAAATTTTATTGAAGAATTGCAATGGAGAGGAATGTTGCACGACAGCATGCCTACAACAGAGGCACATTTGTTAGAAAGTATGAGAAGTGCCTATGTGGGTTTTGATCCTACTTCAGATTCTTTACATATTGGAAATTTAGTACCCATCATGTTGCTAGCACATTTTCAAAGATGTGGACACAAACCAATTGCTTTGGTGGGAGGTGCAACGGGGATGATTGGAGATCCTTCTGGAAAATCGGCAGAGCGAAATTTATTAGACGAAACAACCTTACGCCATAATCAAGAAGCTATTAAAGGTCAATTAAGTCATTTTTTAGACTTCACTTCCCATGCAGAAAATGCCGCCGTTTTGGTAAATAATTACGACTGGATGAAAGATTTTTCTTTCTTAGAATTTATCCGTGACGTAGGAAAACACATTTCTGTAAATTATATGATGGCAAAAGATTCTGTAAGAAATAGAATTGGGTCAGATTCTAAAGAAGGGATGTCTTTTACAGAGTTTACTTACCAATTGGTTCAAGGGTATGATTTCTTGCATTTGTATCAAAATCACAATGCTTCTATTCAAATGGGAGGATCTGATCAATGGGGAAATATCACAACAGGAACAGAATTGATTCGAAGAATTGGTGGCGGAAAAGGCTATGCAATTACTTGTCCTTTGATTACAAAATCAGATGGAACAAAATTTGGAAAATCTGAGGGTGGAAATGTTTGGTTAGATGCCAAAAGAACCTCTCCATATAAATTTTACCAATATTGGCTAAATGCTTCTGATGAAGACGCTGAAAATTATATTAAAATCTTCACCTTCTTAGACAAAGAAACCATCGACACCTTAATTCTTGAACACAAAGAAATGCCGCATTTACGTTTGTTGCAAAAGAAAATAGGAGAAGAAGTTACCTTATTAGTTCACGGACAAGAAGCCTTTGAAAATGCCATAAAAGCTTCGAATATATTATTTGGAAAATCTACTGCCTCCGATTTAAAATCATTGGACGAACAAACATTTTTAGACGTTTTTGACGGAGTGCCACAAGCTAGCGTTTCGATCGCAGATATAGAAAATGGTTTGGATATGATTGGTGCACTAGCAGCAAAAACTACCTTTTTAAGCTCGAATGGTGAGGCAAGAAGAGCCTTAAAAGAAAATGCCATTTCTGTAAATAAAGAAAAAGTAACTGAAGACTTTACCATCTCTAAAGAAGATTTAATAGCTCAAAAATACGTGCTCTTGCAACGTGGCAAAAAAACCTATTATTTGTTGGTTGTTGTCTAAGTATTGATAGAAGAAACTCTACTTTAATAAGAGAAATTAAAAGGTTCTGAGCGCTATTCAGAGCCTTTTTATATTTAAAAAAACCTACTCTTCCGCAATTTTTGACCAATTGAAATCGGCTTTTTTTTGCAAATCCTCAGCCCCTTCTTCAATCCAAAGATCTAACGTGTTTACTCCCCAAGAATTGTAAAAGAGATACAGTTTTCCGTCTCGAATTTCAAAGGTTTTTGGGTTGATATCAACTTTATCCCCTTTCAATCCGATGGCATAAGCGCAGTAGCCTCCATATTGAGGAATATATTTTTCAGGAGCTTTTTGAAAAGCTTCTAAATGTGCTTTGGATGCAAATTTAAATCGAACTCCGTCGTAGGTCGTGGTAAATTTTTTATTCCCTTTTTCGGCTTTTTGCTGAAAGTAACTGACAACGTCATAGCCTTTTGCAATATAGCCTTTACTGGTATTGTAAACTGATTTTTGAGCGAATATACTACTCGTGATTGCGATACAAATTAATACGAAAAATGGTTTCATGGTACTGTGTTTTTAAGTGTAGTAGCAAAAAAACACACCTGTTTACAACACCATCAAATTACAACCCCTGATGTCTGAATGATCAAAACGTCCTATAATTTCAAAGGTTCCGTCTGGAAATACTCTTCCCAAATCTTGAGTAGCAATAAATGAACATGAATTGAAGTTTGCCAAATCGATGACATTGATTCCGCCATTTTTTCCTACAGATTGAATTGTTAAAGCATCTTCGGGGTCTCTTGTCAAAATCTGCATCCAGGGGGGGGTAGCAAAAACTCCATTCCCTTTAGAATATGCCTGACTTAACAATTCTGTCATTCCGTATTCTGAGTGAATTTTATCGACTCCAAATCCGTTTTGTAAAATGCTATGCAATTCAGCTCTCACCAACTCCTTTCGTCTGCCTTTCATCCCTCCAGTTTCCATAATAACCGTGTTTTTTAGATCAAATTGCTGCACTTCAATCAAATCCAACAACGCAAAAGAAACACCAATTAAGAGCACTTTTTGTCCATTTCGATCTAATTTTACGAGTTTATTCGCCAATTCTTCTAAATTGTGGAGATAAAACCCACTTTCAGGATTTTTCGACTTCGCAATGAAGTCTTCAACCATATACACCAACGAAGAACCCTTGCGTTCTAAATAATTGGGCAATAGCGCCAAAACAGTATACGATTCTATATTACCATAAAAATGATGAAATCCTTCCCAATAACTTTCTTTATAGATATCAATATCGGTTACAAAATGCTTACTTGTAATACTCCCCGTAGTTCCAGAACTGGTAAATACTTCTTGAGCCTCGTGAGTTGTAGAAACCACTTTTTTACTTTTAAAAAATTGAATGGGCAAAAAAGGAATTTGTGCTACTTTTTGAACATCGGAGGGGTGTACGTTGATCAAATCGCAAAAAGAACGGTACACTTTGTTGTTCTTAAACTGATGTTTAAAAACTTGAAGAGCAGCTTCTGAGAATTCTTCCGAAGTGTGGATGTTAAAAAAAGGTTCTTGCATACGTCTTGCAAAAATAAGATTAATAGACGCACCTCTATAAAGGAAACTAGATAAAATAACTATTTGCTCTTATTCTTTATAAATTTTCACAATCAGGGTTCCCTTGTCGTCCATAGAAGCGCGGTACATTCCTGCTGTATTAAATTCAAAAGACATATTCCCCTCTTTATCCAAAGCCACAACGCCCCCTGTTCCGCCTAGTTCTGTCAGTTTGTTTTGAATAACATCTGTGGTTGCCTCTTTGAGTGTTTTATGTTGATATTCCATCTGAGCAGAAATATCATAGGCAACCTGACCTCTAATAAAATACTCGCCCCAACCTGTAGCCGAAACTCCACAAGTTAAATTATTTGCATAAGTGCCTGCACCAATTATGGGAGCATCTCCAATTCTTCCCCAGCGTTTGTTGGTCATTCCGCCTGTTGAAGTTCCAGCAGCAATGTTTCCACTTTTGTCTAATGCCACACATCCTACCGTTCCAAATTTTGAGTTTTTAATGTCTGCATCATAAAAAGCAGCTTTTAAATCTTGCTGTTTCGATTTTGCTTTCTCCTTGTTTTGTACTCTTTGCAAAGACTCGAACCTTTTTTCTGTATAGAAATAACTCGGAGGCACTATTGCTAATCCCTGTTCTTTGGCAAAATTAGATGCTCCTTCACCAGAAAGCATCACGTGATCAGAATCCGTCATGATTTTGATAGCCAAAGCAATGGGGCTTTTTACATTTTTGACCCCTGCGACTGCCCCTGCATTTCGTGTTTTTCCATCCATAAAAGAAGCATCCAATTCGTTTGTTGCTTCATGTGTAAAAACAGCCCCTTTTCCTGCATTGAATAGCGGAGATTCTTCCATCACTTGAATGGTTTTCATCACAGCATCCTGACTGTTTCCTCCGTTTTTAAGAATTGCGTGCCCTACTTTTATTGCTTCCTCTAATTTGGTCTTGTAAGCAATTTCATTTTCTTCCGACATATTTTCTTTTAAAATGGTCCCTGCACCACCGTGAATAATAATCGCAAACTCATTTTGCTTTTGAACCGTTTTTTCAAGGACAGCGGTAGATGAAGCTTGCCTCTTACATCCAATAAAAAGGACTAAAATTCCTACAATAAAAAAAAGTGTTCTCATGATTTTTTGTTTAAAATTAAACAAAAAACAATATTTATGTTTAATTTATTAGTGTGTAAAATTATTCGTAAATTCGAGCTTCAATTTAATCAACTTAAATGTAACCACAAAATGACAGATTTCGGAATACAAGAAGCCTTAAATAGATTAGGCATCAAAGAGATAAATAACGGAACTTCTACAGGCTCCCATAATTTTTCGTCGGGCGAAGTGATAGAATCCTACTCTCCAGTAGATGGAAAATTAATTGGAAAAGTCATAACAACTTCCAAAGAAGATTATGAGAAAGTTATGACTTCTGCAACTAAAGCTTTTTTGTCTTTTAGAAATATGCCTGCTCCGCAAAGAGGAGAAATTGTCCGTCAATTTGGAAATAAATTAAGAGCCTTAAAAGAACCCTTAGGGAAACTCGTTTCGTATGAAATGGGAAAATCCTTACAAGAAGGATATGGAGAGGTGCAAGAAATGATTGACATCTGTGACTTTGCAGTTGGACTGTCTCGACAATTGAACGGACAAACCATCCCTTCTGAACGACCAGGACATGTTATGAGAGAGCAATGGCACCCAATAGGTGTTGTTGGAATTATCTCTGCGTTTAATTTCCCAGTAGCCGTTTGGGCGTGGAATACTGCTTTGGCATGGATTTGTGGAGATGTTTGTGTTTGGAAAGGATCTGAAAAAGCGCCTTTATGTACGATTGCCTGTCAACATATTATTGCTGAAATTTTAAAAGAAAACAACTTACCCGAAGGAATTTCTTCTATCATCAATGGAGATTATACCGTAGGTGAAATGATGACTACCGATACTCGAATTCCTTTAGTTTCTGCAACTGGATCTACCCGAATGGGAAGAATCGTTGGGGCAACAGTAGCGCAGCGTTTTGGAAAATCATTACTAGAATTGGGAGGAAATAATGCAATCATCATCACTCCAACTGCAGATTTAAAAGTGGTTGTTCCAGGAGCTGTATTTGGAGCCGTAGGAACTTGCGGACAACGTTGTACTTCTACACGAAGATTAATTATTCACGAATCAGTATATGATACCGTAAGAGATGCCATTGTAGGTGCCTATCAACAAATTAAAATTGGAAATCCTTTGGATGAAACCAAGCATGTTGGTCCCTTAATTGATGCCGATGCTGTAAAAACCTACCTCTCTGCCATTGAAAAAGCAAAAGCCGAAGGTGGAAATGTATTGGTTGAAGGTGGTGTTTTGGAAGGTGAAGGATATGAGAGTGGTTGCTATGTAAAACCTACAATTATAGAAGCTGAAAATCATTTTGAAATTGTACAACACGAAACTTTTGCTCCTATCTTATATCTTATGAAATACTCTGGAGAAGTAGAAAATGCCATCGAAATGCAAAATGGAGTTGCACAAGGATTGTCTTCTGCAATTATGACCAATGAGCTGAAAGAAGCTGAAAAATTCCTGTCCTATGCAGGTTCAGACTGTGGAATTGCCAATGTAAATATTGGAACTTCTGGTGCTGAAATTGGTGGCGCTTTTGGAGGAGAAAAAGAAACAGGAGGTGGTCGCGAGTCGGGCTCTGATGCATGGAAAGTGTATATGCGAAGACAAACCAATACTATCAACTATTCAGACCAGTTGCCTTTGGCACAAGGAATAAAATTTGATTTGTAACCCAATTTCTCTCCCTTTGGATTAAAATTCTTAACCAACTCTTCCGAGTTGGTTTTTTGCTTTACAATAGTTGTGGTTTGTTTCAATCCTGCTCCAAATCGTATCGGTGCAGATCAATAAAATAAAACGTTTCACAAGCCTTTTAAAATAGCACTAATTGATGTAGATTGTGGACCTATATAAAGGAGTCAATTATGCAAGACAATACCCTATTACTTTCAGTTAAAAAAATTTTAGAAAACTTACCGTTGAGTTGGATACATCTTACAACTCACCGACTAGATATCTATGACGAAAAATTAGCCAAAACACAATTCTTACAAGAACTTGAGATCTTAATTCGTGCCAATACCATCGAAACATCGGCACTTAACAAGCTCCCTACTGCGTACGATTACATTCGATTGGGACACCCTTTGTCTTGTGTTTTAGAATGGGGAATTGCCACCTTGCACCAACTCAACCCTGAATATGTAATTAGTTTTTCCTCACAAACAATTCCTATTTTGGCAATCCTGCGGAAAAATTTAATTTCAAATACAAAAACTCTAATCGCCTATACTGGTTCCTTTCCTCCTTTATTAGATCTTACCCTACTAAAAAGTGTTTACGGCTATGATTTTGACTTGAAAAAAATAGAACATCTTGAAGAACTTTCCGAATTTGATGGCAGCACTCTTTATTTTTCACAACAAAAGGATCTTTCAAAAATCACGATTTCTAAAAACATCGATTACTATGTTACTGCCAATGCACAGCTTGGGAGTCTTTTAATCATCAATGGAGAACAGAATGCTTCTTCTATTTCCGACATTCAACATGTTCGAAGAAGAGAAACCATAGCCATGACTCCTGCCAATTGTCTGATTGCCTTAAAACAGCTCGTCGGACAATTCGTTTCTGAGACAACCAAAACCGCGATCGAGGTGAATAAAACTCAAGTTCTCAATTCCATTAAAACCATTACCGGAACCACCACCACTCCCGTTGTTGGTTCTAGCGGACTTTCAGTTCAATATGCTATTATGATGGGACTTGTGCATCATGCTTACGAAAATCACCCAGGAAAGGCGATCCAATTTATTGTACCCCCCAATTGTTATGGAGGTACCAATGACCAAGCAAGACGCGTTGCTGCTTGTATTGACAATGTAGAAGTGGTCGACTTGCCTGTAGATGGTGATCATGAAATGGTACAAAGTATCGATCTTATTTTAACAAAAACAGCAAAGGAAGATGCGATTCCATATATCATTGCTGAAATTCCAACAAATCCTAGGGTTGAGGTTCCCAACCTTGTCCAATTAAAAAAAGTTTTAGAAACCGTTCGGAAAACAGCAGCTGGTGAAATTGCAATTGATCCTGTTTTTATTTTAGATCAAACCTTTTGTCCAAATGTCCTCTTTTTAGGAGATAACGAGATTCTTTCCACAGTACGAACCCTTTCCTACGTAAGTGGGTCGAAGTTTCCAAGTGGAGGGAAATGTACTGCTGGATACTGCGTAGGAAATAAAAAAACAACAACTTTGATGGAAAAAATTGCCCTTCATCTTAGCCTTTGCGATAACGAAGCAACAGCACTACAATATGAAGTTTTGGCTGCTCAATTACCTTCTATGAATCAAAGAATTCAGGAAGCTTATCAAAATACACGTAAATTTGTAGATCATATCCAAAAAACCTTGCCCGCTGCAAAAATTAATTTTGTTTCCCAAGAATTGGCAGCACAAGGCTTTACCCCCTCTGTGTTCTCTTTAGACTTGCCTACAAAAGGGAATTCGGATGCAGAAAAAGAAGCCTATAAAAGAGCTTTAAATCTGACATTGATCAATTTGATGATTGCCGAAATTCCGAATGAAAGCAAATTTTGTGTGAGTTATGGACAATTGAACGGCTGTTATTGGACAATACCTGCAACCTCTACTCAAGGAACCACAAAAGAGAGCGACAAAGATTATATTGTACGCGTGGCACTTTCACCAACAATGGATCTTGAGTTGCATAAAAAAGTGTTTTTAAAATTTGTTGAAGGAATTTAAAAGCAATTCTTCGTAGAGGAAAAACATCCATTTCTTACTGATACTTCACTTTCCGAATCACCCTAAGCGCTTCTTTATATTTGAGATAGGTTGTCTCTTCAGTGAAATCTTTAATATAATTTTTAGCTTTTTTAAGCTGTTTTGCAACTTCTAAAAATCCGTGTAAATAACACATTAAATAGTTGGTTGGCAATCGTAAAACATCTTCATGCTCGGTAACAGAAAGCGGAGTTTCTTCAACAATTTTCCTGACAATTGAGTTGCAATTTTGATAGATGTGTTGGATGATGTTCTCTTCAAATTTAAGGGGTTGAAACAAAAACTCTGTAACAATATCGTGTTGCCCATTTTCTTTAAAGTTAATAACGGTCTTCTCTAAAGGATAATGTTTTTCTTGTTGATCCAAACCTAATACAATAAATTCGGTAACTATAAAAGAACTGGCGTTATAGCTAATTTGTACATCATCTAAGGTAGAAAAAAAGAGTTGAACCTGTTCATTAATCAATTCAATATCTACTCTAGAAAAATACTCCTCTCCGTAGATTTTCTTCTGTTCACCTGCCCAACACAATACAAACTGCTCATTAAAAACTTTGTATTGAGGATTGTATTCTGGCTTGTGATTCTTCATAAAATCGAAGACCCCATTAAGCGTAAGTTCGATATGATTGCTGGCATTTTTCTGAATTGCCTTTACCGTTTCTTGATTGGTATTTCGAAGTTCAAAATGCTCCCCAATAAACGGCATCGAAATACTTCCTCTTCTATAAAAAATACTTTTTTGCTTATATTTCCAAGCATTTTTTAAAAAGGAAGTTACAGTATTATTTGGAAAAATAGTTACCAAACCGATTACTTTATGCCGTGGCAAAGTGGAAAACGGAACGTTTTCGTAAGTAATTTTTGGAGGGTTGTTTAAATAGGCATTGACCAAGTTTTGAATTTTACTATCATCAAAGAAATCGACCCCAACAATTTTATTCTCTTGGTCTTCAATCCCAATAACGATGTACGATTTATTGAACGGATTTGAATTGGAAAGCGCACAAATATGTTTTAAAAACTTGGCTTTTCCTTCTTTTGAGCCTAAGGATAATTTTTGCTTTTTATCATAAAAACTGTTCTCATCATTATGAGAAAGCAGATTTTTGATAAGTAAGCGCTTATTGATCATTTTAGGGTACTTGATGTCCTTGGCTTGCAATTAATAATTCAAACCAGTCTTCTATTTCTAATTCGGTTTGCAATGCCTTGTTGGCATTTAGGATTCGTTCTTTATTGGTGGTGCCAATTACTGGGGACACATTTGCAGGATGTTTTAAAACAAACGCCAATAAAATTGCATCTTCTGCAAGCGCATATTTTTCTGACAAACGTTTTAAAATAGGCTGTATTCTGGCAGTTTGTTCGTTTTCTGACTTAAAAATACTTCCCAGAGGACTCCAACTCATAGGGTGTATTCCTTTTTGAATCATGTGGTCTAAGGAGCCATTAAACATCGCGGTGTGCTGAGTCAACGAAAATTCAATTTGATTGGTAACAATTGGAATTTTTGCATCAATCATATCCACTTGTGAAGGGGTGAAATTTGAAACTCCAAAGGCTTTTATTTTTCCACTTGTCTGCAAATGGGTAATGGCCTCTGAAATTTCATCGGGATGCATTAACGGACTTGGCCTATGCAATAAAAACGTATCCAAATAATCTGTTTTTAGATTTCGCAAAGATTCTTCTGCACTCCAAATAATATAGTCTTTCGAATACTTATAATGTTTGATGTCGCCCTTTCGAGTTTGCCCGGGGTTTAAAATTCCACACTTAGAAATAATTTCGATATCTTCCCGTTGCACTCCATTTTCTATAAAGGCTTTTCCAAAATCTGCTTCGTTCGTATAATCTCCATATAAATCTGCATGATCAAAAGTGGTGTTTCCATTTTCAACACAAAACTGAAGGAGGTCGGCTTGTTCTCTGGTAGTTAGTTTTTTACCCCAAAACCCCCAAGACATACAACCTATTATAATTTTTTTTGCAGTCATTTTTTATTGTTTGTTTAAAATTGTTGCACTGGCTTGAGCGGTTGAATAAACTACCAAATCTTCGATATTTACATGATAGGGCCTTGTGATTACAAAGTGAATGATGTCTGCAATATCTTCCGCCTGTAAAGCTTTATACCCCTTGTATACATTTGCTGCTTTTTCCAAATCCCCTTTAAAACGAACCTCAGAAAATTCGGTTTCAACTGCCCCTGGATGAATCCCAGCAACACGAATGTTGTGCTTGTTTAAATCAATTCTCATTGCCTTATTTAAAGCGTTTACAGCGTGTTTTGACGCACAATACACATTTCCGTTAGGATACACTTCTTTTGCTGCTATAGAGCCAATATTTACAATAAAACCATTGTTTCTTTTGGTCATTTGTGGAATGATGGCTTTCGAAACATAGAGCAATCCTTTTACATTGATATCAATCATTGCATCCCAATCGTCCAAAGATCCGTCTTGAAGAGTTGACAATCCGTGAGCATTCCCCGCATTGTTGATTAAAATATCAATTTGTTTAAAATTTTCTGGGAGCGATTCGATCGCAGTTTTCACTTCGCTTCTCTTAGAAACATCAAATTGTAAGGTGGTGACTTCTGTCAACTTGCTCAATGATGCTTGAAGGGTTTCTAAACGTTCTGTTCTTCGTCCGCAGAGAATTAAGCGAATGTTGTTTTTTGCAAAAATTTCTGCTGTGGCTTTTCCTATTCCAGAGGTTGCGCCTGTAATAAATGCGGTTGGTTTCATATGGTTTGGTTGTGTTCTCTAACGCAAATTTTACAATAAAATATTTGCTTTGATAAAAGTAAAAAAAGAAATGGGAGAACTGTTTTTTTTTATACTGAATTATCAACAATAAAAAAACCGCTCTATTTCTAGAGCGGTTTCTCTTTCAATGGGTCATTCAAAAACAACCAATCAAAAATCAACTAACCAAACTTTATTTTAAATTTCTTCTAGACTTTGTATTTCGTGCTATTTTAGTTCGTTTTCGATTGCTATTTCTTACGGATGGTATAGAAGATTCTGAGGCTTTCCCTCCTTTTAAATACTGTATAAAACCGCGACCAAAAAACTCGTAGGTGGTTTCACTATTGATATGATATAGACTTATGGTCTCATCATTTAGAACACTTAGCTCAAATTCTTCCACATCACCTTCATCATAGGTTAGTGTTACAATTTTTAAATCTTCATAGCCTCTAACATCAAACACTTCATAGCTTCCTACATAACTCCAATCTATACCTGTAATATCTATACCAATAGCATCTTGAGAACTATAAAATGTGGTGGTATTCTCGGGCGTAAATTGTAGGTAATTTTCAGCATCAAATGCATTGGGAGTTCCACCAGCCGTAGCTATTTTTTCCCAGGCCTTGAACTCTTGTAAAAAGTATTCAATGTTTTCATAGAATAGTTTGTCGTAATCAAAGTTATTTTTCTGGTAACCAATAAGGTAATAACTCACATTTTCTCGATAATTATAGAGTCGAATTTCATTGACAGATAATTGCGTTACTTCAAAATCATGAAAGCCGTCTATATCGTGATTCGTGCCTAAAATTCCTTGATACGTATCGTAGGTTCCAACAGAAATCCCTAAACCATTTCCAGTTCGTCCAATATCTACAATATTATTATTGGCGTATAAAATACCATTTCTAAATGTAATTGTAAATGCTCTTGATAAAAAAGGAATATCCCCAACACCCGTAGTTCTATGATAATCTATATACCATAAATCGTATTCTGAAACTACCGATTCTAAATAGATTTCGTCTGACAAGTCGTTATCTAAGTCGTCATAAACAACAGTACAGGCAGTAAAAAACATTCCTGTAATAATTCCTACGAAAAGTAATTTAATGGTTTTCATACGCTTTGGTTTAAGGTTCTATACTTGTAGTTTCAAAAGGTGTGCCAAAAACAAAAAGCATCCAAAATAGGATGCTTTGATGGTAATTCATTTTACTGTTTTTATTGATAAAAATCGGTCTTACTTTTTTTTAGCCCCGTAATTTTATAATACTTGGTAGCCTTCCCTTCTTTATAACTTACGACCGCTTCATTCTCTTTTAACACAAAAGGAATCTTTCTTTCAGGAAATGCATTGCCTACTTCCTTTTTGGGGTCTTTGTGTAATATTAAATCTACGGTTCTTTTTCCAGTAGAAATGCTAAAGTACCCAGCAATAGATTTGTTCTCTTTTTGAGAAACGTATTCTAATCGTACTCCTTGATTCCGAAAATAGATAGAATCAAAAGCTACTGCTGTTGCTGACGTATAGTTGATAAAGACATTAACTCCACTGACCCCTGGCTGACCACCAATCCATTTTTTATAGGATACTTCTGTAATTTTAAACGGAGGAGCTTGATCAAACTGAATACTTTTACAAGTCAAAAAGGTCGATGCTATTAAAATAAATGCGATTGTTTTCATAAGGTTTTTTTAATCTCTGTCAAATGCTATGCCAAGATAAAAAAAAGAGCGAATCTTGTTGGATTCGCTCTTTGATAATTTATGATTTGTTAATAAACCTGATTTTAACTCCGCTTTCGCTTCGTTTAATTGTTAAGTGCTTCCGCTCCTTGGTTAAATTTAACTCCGCTTTCGCTTCGTTTAATTGTTAAGTGCTTTCGCTCCTTGGTTAAATTTAACTCCGCTTTCGCTTCGTTTAATTGTTAAGTGCTTCCGCACCACCAACAATTTCTAAAATTTCGTTGGTAATCGCTGCCTGACGCGCTTTGTTATACGTTAACAATAAATCATCTCGTAAGTCTTTCGCATTGTCTGTAGCCTTGTGCATTGCAGTCATACGTGCTCCGTGCTCCGCTGCAAAACTATCTCTTATCGACTTGTACAACTGTGTTTTTAACGATTTTGGAATCAATGCCAATACAATCTCTTCTTTTGATGGCTCAAAAATATAATCGGAGTTTGTAACAACGGTTCCTTCATCTACAGGTTTGATTGGTAAAAATTGTTCTACCTGTGGTATTTGAGTAGCTGCATTCTTAAATCTATTGTAAACCAATTCGATTTTATCGTAAGATCCATCGATGTATAATTCCATCAATTGCGATGCAATTTCTGCAACACTCTCAAAATTCAAATTGTCAAAAATGTCGTCTCTAGAGTCAATTACTTTAAAGCTTTTTCCTAAAGTGTTCCCTTTTTTTCCGATGGTAAACAATTCAACCGTTTTATCTGCATATTTTTCTGCAACAGTTTTCACAACTTCTTTTGTAATAGAAGAGTTAAACCCCCCACACAAACCTCTATTTGAAGTAACTACAACAAATAAAACTTTCGAAATTTCTCTTTGTGTAGAGTAGTCTCCACCTGCATTACCGTCTAGAGTTGCGCTTAAATTTTGCAACAATTCGGTTAATTTAGAAGAATAAGGTCTCATTGCAGTAATTGCATCCTGTGCTTTTTTCAACTTTGCAGCAGAAACCATTTTCATGGCACTGGTAATCTGCATTGTAGATCCAATGGATGTAATTCTGTTACGTATTTCTTTTAAATTTGCCATATTGCTCTTAATTAGTTGTTAGTAATTAGTTTTTAGTAGCTTGCTACTAACACCAACTTCCAATTTAATATTTACTTGAAATTTCTTTTGCTGCTGCTGTTAAAGTAGCAATCACCTCATCGGTTAATTTTCCTGCTTTTAAGGTGTCTAAAGTATCTCTGTGCTTCCCGTTTAAGTAAGAAATATAATCTTTCTCAAATTCTTTCACTTTTTCAACAGGAACGTCTTTCAATAAATTTTTAGACCCTGCATAGATCACTGCAATTTGATCTTCTACTGAATACGGATCATTTTGTGCTTGCTTTAAGATCTCAACATTACGTTGTCCTTTAGAGATTACACTCATTGTTGCTGCATCTAAATCAGAACCAAATTTCGCAAATGCTTCTAATTCACGGTATGCTGCTTGATCTAACTTTAAAGTACCCGATACTTTTTTCATCGATTTAATCTGAGCATTCCCCCCAACACGTGATACCGAAATACCTACATTAATTGCTGGACGAACCCCTGAGTTGAATAAATCTCCATCTAAGAAAATTTGTCCATCCGTAATCGAAATTACGTTTGTTGGAATATATGCAGAAACATCTCCTGCTTGTGTTTCAATAATTGGCAATGCCGTTAAAGAACCTCCACCTTTTACAATTCCTTTTAAAGAATCTGGTAAATCGTTCATCTCACTTGCAATCTTGTCATCATTGATAACTTTTGCTGCTCTTTCTAACAATCTTGAGTGTAAATAAAATACATCTCCAGGATATGCTTCACGTCCCGGTGGTCTTCTTAATAATAAAGAAATTTCACGGTATGCAACTGCTTGCTTCGATAAATCATCAAAAATAATTAAAGCAGGTCTTCCAGAATCTCTGAAAAACTCTCCGATAGCTGCTCCAGCAAATGGTGCGTATACTTGCATTGCTGCAGGATCTGATGCATTTGCTGCAACGATTGTAGTATAGGCCATTGCTCCTTTTTCTTCTAACATGTTAGCAATAGATGCAACAGTAGAAGCTTTTTGACCAATAGCAACATAAATACAATATACTGGCTCACCAGCATCGTAAAATTCTTTTTGATTTAAAATTGTGTCTAAAGCTACCGTAGATTTTCCTGTTTGACGGTCACCAATAATCAGCTCACGTTGCCCTCTTCCAATAGGAATCATTGCATCGATAGATTTGATTCCAGTTTGTAAAGGCTCTGTTACAGGCTCTCTAAAAATAACTCCAGGAGCTCTACGCTCTAGGGGCATTTCATATGTTTCTCCTTCAATAGGTCCTTTCCCGTCAATAGGGTTTCCTAATGTATCTAAAACTCTTCCAACAACACCTTCTCCAGCTTTTAAAGAAGCAATTCTTTCTGTACGCTTTACGACAGAACCTTCTTTAATAGAGGTTGAAGCTCCCAATAATACAACACCTGCATTATCTTCTTCTAAGTTTAATACAATTCCTTCTAAACCGTTTTCAAATTCTACTAACTCTCCATATTGTACGTTCGATAATCCGTATACACGTGCAATACCATCTCCTACTTGTAGAACAGTTCCAACTTCGTTTAACGTTGCGTTTGCATCGAAGTTTGTTAATTGTTGCTTTAAAATTGCTGATACTTCAGCGGGTTTAATTGATGCCATCTTTTTATTATTTACATTAGGCTTTAAGCGGTAGGCTTAAGGCTTTATATTTTTGGAATAAAGTGACTGTTGTCAAATTCCTTTTTCAATTGTGTTAAATGATTAGAGATACTTGCGTCATACTGCATGTCTCCAACCCGTAATACGAATCCTCCTAAAATAGCTGGATTGATTACATTTTCTAAGTTTGCATTGTTCCCTGTAAGGGCTACAATCTTTGCTAATATTTTTGCTTCTAATTCTTTTGTTAATGGAACAGCAGTGGTCACTTTTGCAACCTGCATGTTCTTTAAAAAGTCATAGATAATTACATATTGTTTGGTGATAGACTCTAACATTCCAAGACGTTTGTTTTCTTGCAATACGTCAAAAAGTCCTAAAGCAACAGCATTGACCTTGTCAGTAAATAAGGCTTTTAAAACACTCATTTTTTCTGAAGATCTAATGACTGGGCTTTTTAGCAATACTTTTAATTCGCTACTTTCTTTAATAGTGTTGGCGATTAAAAGCATATCTCCATTTACCTCATCTTCAATTTGAGTATCTTTAGCGAGGTTTAAAACCGCTTTTGCATACCGTAATGCTGCTCTTGCGTCTTTCATAAATATCTTAATTTAAAGTAACCTCTTTTAAGATTCCTTCAACCAATTCTAGTTGATCCTCTTTAGATGTTAATTCTCTTTTAATTACAGACTCTGCAATACTGATAGACAATTCTGCAACACTCTTTTTTATTTCTGCTAAAGCTGCTTGTTTTTCTTGCTGAATAGATGCTTGTGCATTTTCAATTAAGGTAGTTGCAACTCCTTTTGCTTCTTCTTTTGCTTCAGAAATCATTTTATCTTTAATTTCTCTCGCATCTTTCAACATCGCATCTCTTTCTTCTCGTGCTTCTCTTACCAACGATTCGTTATCGGCTTGTAAGTTTTGCATTTCTTTTCGTGCATTTTCTGCAGCTTCTAATGCATTTTGAATTCCAGATTCTCTTTCTTCTAAAGAATTTAAAATTGGTTTCCAAGCAAACTTTACCATCAAAGCGATCAACGCCAATAATAAAATTGTAGAGACTATAAATAATCCTGGTGAAAAGTCGTTTAATAAAGTTTCCATTCTATAAACTAATTATTTTTTTGTTACTTTTTTTGGAATTTAAAAGGACTCGCTATGAGCTTCTCTTAAATGTGTTGTTCTCGTAAAACGAGAACTTAAAAACAGGCTCTGCAACCAACCGTTGCAGAACACTGATTTTTGTTTTTGTTTTGGATTATTTTCCTAAGAATAATGCTCCAAATGCTAAACCTTCTAATAATGCGGCAATGATAATCATGTTGGTTTGAATTTTTCCTGTCGCTTCTGGCTGACGAGCAATACCTTCCATTGCTTTTCCACCAATTTGACCTAAACCAATTCCTGCTCCGATTACGATTAATCCTGCTCCAATTAAATTGTACATAATAAATGTATTTATATTAAATTAAACAAACTTGTATTAATGATGTTCATGATCATCTACAGCCATACCAATAAACAACGCTGAAAGCATTGTAAAGATATACGCTTGTAAAAAAGCCACTAAAACCTCAATTAATGTTATAAAAAATGATAATAAAAAAGACAATCCTGTTGCACCTACAACCCCTAGAGATTCTGTTAGTGTAAACATGATTGCAATTAAACTCATTACCACAATATGACCTGCTGATATGTTTGCGAACAAACGAACTAATAACGAAAATGGCTTGATTACTAAAGCACCTGCCAATTCTATAATTGCCAAAACTGGGCGAATTAAAACCGGAACTCCTGGTGTCCATAACATGTGCAACCAATATCCTTTGGTACCACTTACAGTGTAAATTACTAAGGTAAAAATTGCCAAACAAGCAGTTACTGCCAACTGCCCTGTTACGTTAAATCCTAAAGGAGTTAATCCTGCTAGATTTAATATCCAAATAAAGAAGAATACCGTTAATAAATATCCTGTAAATCTTCTATAGTGTTTTTCACCAATATTGGGTTTTGCAATTTCATCACGAACATATAAAACCAGTGGCTCTAAGATACGTCCAAAACCAGTGGGTACTTTTTTTGTTTTGTATTGTCTTGCTAATTTAGAAAACCATAACAACATCAACAAGCCGATCAAGATCAAACCAAAGGCACTTTTTGTGATTGAAAAATCCAATACTGTATGTGTATTTGCTGCATGGTGATCTTTATCAAAAGCAACCGTTGCTGCATTGGCATCAAGCTCGTAAATTTTTGAATGAATTTTCGCAAATTTCAATCCATTTTTCTCTACAATCACATGCCCATCGTCATTATGATGAAATTCTGAAGACATAAACGTTACCAAACCCTCACTAGACCAAAGAATTACAGGCAATGGGAAACCAACATGCTTTCGCTCTCCAGCATCATTTGTGTAAGACCATAAAGAAAAGTCGTGAGAATCTTTGATGTGATGCAAAATGTATGCTTCAACTTCAGCTTTTGTGTTGACACGCCCACCATCATTTGTGTTGTCGTGTTTTTGGTCAGAGTCAATAGCAAAAACACTCATAGAAAAAAGTGCTAGGAACGCTATTGTAAGAAACTTGATTGGTTTTTGTGCAATCTTCATTGTAAAAATACGCTTTCTAAATTCGGTGCAAAAGTACGTAATAAATTATTATTACAAACCATTTTTATACATAATTGTATCTCTCTTATTTTTTTTGATAATTTTTAACACAAAAAGAACCTCTGTTAACAAAAAAATAAACAACGGGATCAATAATGTAATCGCCTCTTGAATGGTAAGATGTTCTCTCGCAATGATAGACTCGTAGAAGACAATTGAAAAAAGAAAGATTTTTAAAATGGTCCCTGCTAAGTAGATAAATGCGAGCTGTTGGTATATTTTATCAACAGTAGAAAGCATTCCAAAATTGAAGCATAAAAGGCTTGAAAAAGTAGCATGAAAAAGATAAATTTTCTGCAAATTAAAGGGCAATTCCATCCCTATTTTTTCATTCACAAAAAGGTGCAAATTGACTGTTAAAAGATACAGGATAAAAAAAACAAAAAGCTGAAAAATAATTTTACTACTCATTGATGTTCTTGGCTTGTTTGATTAGGGAATACATGGATAAAAAAATCGCCAATAATGTAATTGTTTCGGTGAAAAAATGAAATTGAAATTTTCTGTCCATCCAGGTACCTATTAAAAATCCTAGGTAAATCGTGGCTCCCATTTGTAAACCAGCTCCCGAAAGCTGTAAAGCCTTATGAAGCGGTTTTTTCGGAGAGTTTTTGTTCTTCATTAGATTGATTCAGTTCTTTTACTGCTCCTTTCATAGAACAGGTCGCATTGAAGGAAGCTCCTGGTTCTACAGATAATTTTCCAACTACCACTTCCCCAGAAATGACTGAAGTTGCTTTGATGGTTAATGTTTTTGAAACGAACAATTTTCCTGAAATCTTCCCTTCTATATCTGCATTAGAGGCCTCAATATTCCCCTTAATAAAACCATCTACACCTACAATTACACGTCCATTTGTAATAAGAGATCCCTCAAGGGTACCGTCAATTCTAAAATCTCCATCAGATTTAATTTCTCCAACGATTACAGTATTTTTTGCGATAACATTTCTTTCCATAACTTTTAAATTCTGTGCTTTTTTTTCGTTTTTACCAAACATTGTTATTTCCTTAATTGTTTTACAATCTGTTTTGCTTTTACCCCTTCTTCTGTGTTTCCATATTGAACCAACACAAACTCTAAGGCTTTTATATAAGCGTCTCTCTCCTGATATCTCCCAATTGCAAATGCTTTTAAAAGTTCAAATTTAGGAATTAAAATTGAATTTTGAATTGTTGGTACTATTTCCTCAATTTTTTGAACCACTTTTTCATACTGCTCTTCCTTATACAAATAGTAGCACTTTTTATAGAATTCTTCAGTTTCGTTAATCGATGTTTCGTCTGTTAATTTTTTGTTTGGAAACTGAATGATCTGAGCAAACTTCGTCTCTGCGTATTCTGTTAAAATTTTATGTTTAAAAAAAGCTGCTTTCTCCTCATCATCGATCTCTGAATACATTTGATATAAGTGATAATAAATTGGGAGTATTTTATTTTCTTCTGGGGCTAAGGTGCGCAATCGTTCTAGTTTTTGAATGGATAGCGGCAAGTTTACAAATTGCTGTTTATAAATCAATCCCAGCTCATACAATCCTTCATTTCGCTCAATTTTCAAACTGTCAATTGTTGCTGCACTGGCGGGAATGGTTGCCAAATAACTTGCAACATCGTACCTGCTAGACAGTGTTGTTTCTTGCTGAGTTTCTCCTCCTTGAGGATTTGAAATTTTCAATTGAGAGGACCATCGCCAGTTATCTTCTAAAGCTCTATTTCCCCAATTTTTTTGAAATTCGTTTTTCCCAAAAGACAAGGATTGTCCGTTGTAAAAATACCACTTCCCCTTATTGGTTGATTGGAGCGATGTGCCAAAAGAGTTTCCAAAAGCCAATTGGTTCAATTTTTTTTGAGCAGCAGCTTCGTCTTTCTTTTTTAAAACATCAATATAAGCTTGAAAATAGGCTCCCTGTTCTTCATTAGACATTGCTGCAATACTTAATATACTATCATTTACCCGAACTGTTTCTTCAAACTTAATGAGCGATGCTAGGTTTTTAAACTTTCGCTTTGCCCGTCTAATTCTTAGTTCTGTTGAATCTGTTGAAACTTTTAAAACACTATCAAAATAGGCACTTGCCAATTGAAATTCGTTGTTTTTAAAATACAAATTTCCCAGACTCTCATAAGTATACGTCTTTTGTTGTGGTTGGGCGCTTTTTACTCGCAACGATTTATTGTAATTTTCGATGGCTAAAGAAATACTATCCTTGCCCTCTTCAATAACTCCAACTTGATAATACAAAGCGTCCAAATAAGGTCTGTTGTCTCGATCCTTAATCCGTTTTTTTAGGTTCTTAAGTACATCGACAGAAGAAGAACCTTTTGATACGTTTTTTGCAATTTCAATCTCTGCACGAATTTTGAATTTATAGGGTGCCTTTTTAAAATCTAAAATCCTTTTAAAAGCATTTCTAGCAGAATCTTTTTTATTTTCTGAAGCATACATTTGCCCCAGTATGAACATATTTCTGGCAGCTTGTTCACGATCTATAGTGGTTCTTGTTGCTTTTAGCAAACTCTCTTTTGCTTTTTGAAGACTATCTGTCTGTACATAGGCCATCGCCAATGCGGTATAGCCTTTTTCTTTGATATCATCTGGTAAATTGGCTTCCAAGGTATCTCTAACAACCAATAAGAGTTGTAAGGTTTCGATCGCAAATTTTTCATTCCCTAAACGAATATTCGACTTTGCTCTCCAAATTTTGGTTTCATTGATCAAACTTGCGGTTGGATAATTGGCAATCACATAATTAAACGCCTCTATAGCTGGAATGAATCGCTGGGAATAATACCGTGCTTTCCCCAATAATAAATAGGCGTCGTCTATTTGACGATTTCGCTCTTTATTACCAATATTCATAGAGTGTTTCTGAATCGCTTTGACGGCTTTTTCCTCTGCCAAGTCGAAAGGAGATATAGATTTCGAACTTTCTTTTTGAGACTTTTCTCCCGAATCAAAACCAGAAAACCCTCCTGTAGAGATCTTTGGAAGAATAATGGTTTCTTCTTTAAACTCTAAAGGTTCAATGGGTAATTGTTTCCAAAAATTGTCTTCGTAGGTTTCATTAATCACTATCAAGCCTTTTTTAAAGGCTTCTTTCCCATTGAATAAAACATTGTATTTTGTAGTCAGTACATGATAATTGCGGTTAATTACAGTATCTTTTTTTGTGCTACAAGAAAAGACAATTGTAAAAAACAGGGCAATCCATACTATTTTTTGAATGTATTTCATATGATTAAAAACTCCTAATTACACCCGTTTTTTTTTACAAATATTGCAGTCAGGGGTGTAAAAATAGGAATAAATTCAGAATAGAGAACTTATACAGAAAAATAGCGCTCCAATTCTTTTAAAGTTTCTGTAGAAGTTTCAATGTCTTTTACCACATTTCCCTTGTCTAACACCACAATTCTTTCACACACTTCGGTAACATGGGTCAGGTCATGGCTCGAAACTAAAAGTGTAATTTCTGGATGATCTGTTAGTTCTTTAAGAATTTTTTTTAAGCGTATTTGTGTGGTTGGGTCTAAATTTGCAAAAGGCTCATCCAAAATAACCACTTTAGGGCTCCCCATTAAGGCAGCTACAATTCCTACTTTTTTTTGATTTCCTTTACTCAAATCTCTTAAATACTTTTTCTTACCTATAATTTCCCCATTAAAAAAATCTTGAAAATTACTGATAAACAACCTAATATCTGCTTTGTTCATTCCTCGTAAATCGCCAATAAACTCGAAATATTCTTCAGGAGTTAAATATCCAATCAAAAAAGATTCATCAATAAAAGAACCTGTAAACTGCTTCCAGTCTTCACTGGTGTTTACAACCACATTGTTATTGATAATTTTTCCTGTAGTGGGTCTTATTAAATCTAGAAGAATGTTAAACAAAGTGGTTTTTCCTGCTCCATTGTTTCCTACCAAACCAAAACTTTGGCCCGTTGGAATGGCAATATTTTCTACATTTAAAACCGCTACTTTGCCGTATTTTTTTGAAATTGTATCTATTGTAATCATTATTTTCTCTTTAAAATTTGAATCGTTTATGCTTCTTTTCCAAATGCGTTAATCATAGCGTATTTATCTTTTATGTATTTTTTCTCGATAAAATTCATAGCGAAATTTTTTAATAGCAAACCCAAAAGACCAACTACTGCAATAGCAATAATACCTGCATTAAAATTCACTAAAGAACTAAAGCCCCAAAACAACAACATTGGAAACAACATTAACGGAATAATAATAAGAAACTGTGTTGCGCTCGTACCTTGTGTATTGCCAAAACCTCCTTTTGTTAAATCGATTCGTTTCCTGTTAAAAGAACCTGCATATAATAAAAAGAGTGAATTAAAGCCAATATTGAAAATCGCCCCTGCAGTAATCATTAGAAAAATATCAATTCCAAAATACACATATGGAATGCTTAAAAAATATAACAACGCAGTCATCGCAACCATCAAAAACCACTTGGATTCTAAAAATTTTCTGTATCTAAAACTCTGACTCATTAGCATTTTATAATGTGCACTATCCCAGGCAGGAATGAATTGCCCGTAGTTTAAAGTAAACCCTCCTGTTATAAAAAGTGCTGCAAAAATTAACATTATTGGCATTTTTTCTATAATGCCTGGATTGTTAAAGAATATTAATCCATAGAAAAGAAAAAAGAATGACATTAAAAACACCGTTTTGGTTCTTTTGTTTCTCCAAATCAAACGAATGTCATTTTTTATAAATGGCGCTACATCTCCAAATTTATTTGCCCAAGTCAAATCTGCAGAATTTGCTTCTTCAACTTTTACTGCTACGGCTTGATCTAAATACACCTGATTCCGTAATTGTCTATAATTTAATAGGTACAAGACCAATAGAACCATTGGCCCTATCAAAGAAGATAATGGATGGGCATAAACAAAATCGAAAATTAAACCTCCATAACCAACAACATCGACAATACCATAGTTCTGCAATCCAATGACGCTTAACAATAGTGTAGTAATAATTATAAGTGCACTCTTATTTTTATTGATCAAAAAATTTAAAAAGTTGGTAGATTGAATTACTGTAATCATTGTGAATAACCATCCTAAAACCCCCACCGTATCATACCCTTCTTTTATTAAAACAACTGAAAAGGGAATGTAAAAAAACAATCCCATAATATTGAACACTGAAAAGGCTGATTTTCCTAAAACATAATGTACCAATTTGTCTTTTTTAATGGGCAAGATCAACAACGGTTTGATATTCATTACTGGCAATTTCTGCATTAAATAGCGGAAAATTAAATCTCCAAAAAAGGCAAAAAGCAACAATGAATTTACAAGTTGTAAAGGGTCTTGTTCTGGGAATTCTTTTTTAAGGATATAATAACACCCTATACCAATCGCCAAAAAAGAAACTAAAAAATAGAGCACCACAAAACCCATTATTATTTTTAGCGCAATACTTCTACCAAAGGAGACAGAACGAATAAATTGTTTCCATTCTAATTTTAAAAAGTGTAAAATCATCTTAATAAATTTCTTTAAATTGATACATCAGTCGCAAGCCTTTCTGTTTTGTTACAAGGCATTGAGCTGTTTATATTCAGGGTAGGTTTCTTTCAGTAATTCTTCTGCTTTTTGAGGAATGACAATCAATGTAATATACGAAAAAAAAAACGCCAAAGTGAATCCCCCAGCAACCACACATTTTCCCCAGATTGCAGTAATGCCTTCCGTAAAATTTATGAATTGGAAAAAATTGGCAAAAAGAACAATTGTATTAAAAACACCTGTCTTAAAGATAATTTCTTCTAACAGATATTTTCTCTTTTTTGCTTTAAATCGTTGTTTGGCTTTTTTTAACAATCTAATCCCTAAAACAGTCTCAATAATTACCAAGAGTAGCACAACAACAATAAAAAAAATAGCATTTGTTTGCAAATCAAGAAAGCTATAAAAGAAGTAAAAGAGAAATCCTGTTGAGATTAGTTTTGGCATTGAAAACCATTCTTTTAAAAAACCCCATAAAATCTTAGCATATTTTTTTCCTAACTGTTTTTGTTTGGCTTCTACTACCTCCATAAAACCAAAAACACCAAATTTCTGAAAAGACATGTCTCGGGCTTCTTCAAAAGAAATTTTTGGCTGTTTACTCCAAATTTGCTCAATATCATTTGCCAAATGATCAGCCAACTCGGTTTGCACATCGTAATGTTCTACATAATGGGCTCGTGTGAATTTGTAGAGCTCTTCTATATGCGTCTGTGTTAATTCCATCTTACTCTCAACTAAATTTAGGGTTCGCCAAATGTTGCATCGTTTTTAAAAAATCTTGCATTTCTGCTAATTTGTTGGCCGTTTCTTTGGTGCCAAATGTTGTTAATTTATAATATTTTCGAAGGCGATTTCCTACTTTAACAACCTCAACATCCAACAAACCGTCAGCTTCCAATTTGTGCAATGCAGGATACAAAGCCCCTTCTGTAATTTTCAATTCTCCTTTGGTGAGTTCTTTTACATGTTGGGTAATTTCATAACCATACATTTTGCCATTGGTTTCCAACAGTCTCAGAAGTATTGTTTGTAAAGAACCCTTGTATAATTTCTGATTTCCCATAGTTTGAATTATACACTTTCACAACTGACAATAACACCAAATATACTTATTATTTTTTAATACCTAAAACTCTTATGTATTTTTTAACCTTTGAAAGTTCATTTTTCCAATTCAAATGTTAAAGTTTATTGTTTATTTCAAAGAGTAGGTTTTTTTTATGCTAACTTTGGTTGAATATTAAATAATACTCCATGAAAAAAATCATCCTTCTCTTTCTATTTACAAGTGCAATTTTTGTTTCTTGCAAAGAAGAATTCAAACAAAGAAATATCGACGTGAAGTACCCAGAAACAAGTAAAATTCCTGTTGTAGACACTATTTTTAACACTGCAGTGACAGATAATTATAGATGGCTCGAAGACGATCGAAGTACAGAAACAGAAGCTTGGGTAAAAGCAGAAAATGAAGTTACATTCGATTATTTAAGTAAAATCTCATACCGAGAACAACTCAAATCTCGTTTGACCGCTTTATGGAATTATGAAAAAGTAGGAACTCCTTTTGTAGAAGGAGAATACACCTATTTTTACAAAAATGATGGGCTGCAAAATCAGTATGTACTTTATCGTAAAAAGGGCAATTCAGATCCTGAAGTTTTTTTAGACCCCAATACTTTTTCTGAAGATGGAACAACCTCTTTGGGTTCTTTGCGATTTTCAAAAGACGGAAAAACAGTTGCCTACTCCATTTCTGAAGGGGGGTCTGATTGGCGCAAAATCTTAGTCATGGATGCTGCCTCTAAAACCATTAAAGAAGATACTTTGGTCGATGTGAAATTCTCTGGAATTTCTTGGTACAAAAACGAAGGTTTCTATTACTCTAGTTATGACAAACCCAAAGGAAGCGAATTGTCTGCAAAAACAGATCAACACAAATTGTATTATCACAAACTTGGAACCTCACAAAAAACAGACGACGTTATTTTTGGTGCAAAAGCATCAGAAAAACACCGATATGTTGGGGGGTCTGTAACAGAAGACAATCGGTATTTGGTAATTTCTGCTTCTACTTCAACCTCTGGAAACAAACTTTTTATCAAAGACCTATCCGAAAAAAACGGGAAATTAATTACAATCATTGATCATTTTGATAGCGATACTTATCTCGCAGAAAACAGTCAAAGTAAATTATACCTGGTTACAAATTTAAATGCTCCAAACAAAAAAGTAGTTACGGTAGACGCAAAAGATCCCTCCCCAGAAAACTGGAACGATTTTATTCCTGAAACAGAAAATGTATTGAGCTTCAATTCTGGTGCTGGTTACTTCTTTGCAGAATATATGGTAAATGCTGTTTCCAAAGTATTGCAATATGATTATGACGGAAAGCTAATTCGTGAAGTACAATTGCCTGGCGTAGGATCTTCTAGTGGTTTTGGCGGGAAAATTCATGATAAGGAACTTTACTTTTCGTTTACCAATTACAACACACCAAATTCATCCTATCAATACAATCCAAAAGACGGAACTTATACTTCGTATTGGAAACCTTCTATTGCTTTCAATTCTGAAGAGTATGTAAGTGAGCAAGTTTTTTACCCCTCTAAAGACGGAACCAAAATTCCAATGATCATCACCCATAAAAAAGGAGTAGAATTGAATGGAAAAAACCCAACAATCTTATATGGATACGGTGGTTTTAATATTAGTTTGACCCCAAGTTTTAGTATTTCAAATGCCGTTTGGATGGAACAAGGTGGCGTCTATGCAGTTCCAAACCTTCGGGGTGGTGGCGAATATGGAAAAAAATGGCACGATGCAGGAACCCAGTTAAAAAAACAAAATGTCTTTGACGACTTTATCGCTGCTGCAGAATATCTAATTACAAAAAAATATACCTCTTCGCAGTATTTGGCAATTAGAGGAGGTTCTAACGGAGGTCTTTTAGTAGGGGCTACAATGACCCAAAGACCCGATTTAATACAGGTAGCCTTACCCGCTGTTGGCGTGTTAGACATGTTGCGCTACCACACATTTACCGCAGGTGCTGGTTGGGCTTATGATTACGGAACAGCTAATGACAGCAAAGAAATGTTTGACTATTTAAAAGGGTATTCTCCTGTACACAATGTACAAAAAGGAGTACAATATCCAGCAACTTTAGTAACTACAGGAGATCATGATGATCGCGTTGTGCCAGCACATAGCTTTAAGTTTGCGGCAGAATTGCAAGAAAAACAAGCTGGACAAAACCCTGTATTGATACGAATTGAAACCAATGCAGGACATGGTGCGGGTACTCCGGTCTCTAAAACCATTGAACAATATGCCGATATTTTTGGTTTTACTCTATTTAATATGGGCTTTGATCAATTGCCAAATCCGCCAAAAAGTAAAATAAAATCATAATTTTTGTAACATACTCAAAATCAAAAGACTTATACTTTAAACTAAAATTATTTACAATGAAAAACAATATAAAAACACTGTTTGTTTTAGCCCTCTTTATTGTAGGAATCGTTGCATGCAAACAAGAAAACCCAGAAAAAGTGGGGATTGTATTAGAAAACATGGACACAACAGTCAAGCCAACTGATGATTTTTTCAGACACGTAAACGGAACTTGGCTAGACAATACTGAAATTCCAGACGACCAAACCTCTTGGGGAGGATTCAATCAACTCCGTAAAAAAACAGATGCAGCCGTTTTGACAATTTTAAACAAGGCAATCGAAGAAAGAGATTTTCCAAAAGTAAATGATGCTCAGGGAAATGAAATCGATTCGGACCAAGAAAAAGCCGTCAACTATTACGAAAGTATTATGGATACTGTTTCCAGAAACAAGCAAGGCAAAGCACCAGCACTTCCCTTTTTGGCAAAAGTAGATGAAATAGCAACCAAAAAAGACATCGAAAATTATATTACAAATATGGCCCCTTATGGAGGGGGTGGCTTGTATGGCTTTACTGTTTTTAATGACTTGAAAAATAGCAGTATGAATGCTGGCTACATTTTTCCTGGCGAACTCGGGTTGTCAAGAGATTATTATGTAGATGAAAAAATAAAAGACAAGCTGGAAAAATACCAAGAATTTGTAGCAAAAATGTTACAAGAATTTGGAGATGATGAGCTAACAGCTACAAAAAATGCAGCAACTATTGTTGGGTTTGAAACTCGTTTGGCAAGCCCAATGATGACCAAAGAAGAAAGCAGAGATACGCGTAAAATGTACAATCCAATGTCAGTTGAAGAGCTACAAAAATTTGTTCCTGCCATCAATTGGAATGCTTATTTAACAGGGATTGGCGTTGCAAATATCGATAAAGTGATTGTTACAGACCTTGGATATTTTAAAGCAATGAATACCATTTTCAATAATACTTCTGTTGAAGAGATGAAACTATTGCTCCGATGGAACACCATCAATTCTTCTTTAGGGTTGCTTTCTACCGATTTAGAAAAAGCAAATTGGGACTTTTACAGCAAAGAAATGCGAGGAGCTAAAAAACAACGACCAAGAGATGAGCGTGCTTTGGCAAACTTAAATGGTGCGGTAGGAGAAGCTTTAGGGAAATTGTATGTAGAAAAAATGTTTCCGCCAGAAGCAAAGAAAAAAGCCAAAGAAATGATTGACAACGTACTGCTTGGCTTTGAAGCCAGAATTGCTCAATTGCCTTGGATGAGTGAAGTAACCAAAGAAAAAGCCTTAGAAAAGTTGCACAAACTTACGGTTAAAATTGCCTATCCAGACAAATGGAAAGACTATTCTGAGTTGCAAATTAAAGGCTTACAAAACGGGGGAACCTATTTTGAAAACGCCATCAACGTAACCAAATGGAATTTCAACAAAGATATTGCAAAGTTGGGGAAAGAAGTAGACAGAACCGAATGGGGAATGTCTCCACAAACAGTAAACGCCTACTTTAATCCTGTAAATAACGAAATTGTTTTTCCTGCCGCAATATTACAACCTCCTTTTTATGATTACAAAGCAGATGAAGCAGTCAATTATGGTGGAATTGGAGCCGTTATTGGCCACGAGATTTCGCACTGTTTTGATGATTCTGGTGCCCGTTTTGATGGAGATGGAAATTTAAAAAACTGGTGGACAGAAGACGACGCTTCAAAATTTAAAGAAATTGGCGAACAGTTAATCAAACAATATTCTGACATTGTTGCCATTGACAGCCTGCACCTAAATGGAGAATTTACCTTAGGAGAAAATATTGGAGATTTAGGCGGTGTACAAGCAGCTTACGAAGGCTTACAGATTTTCTTAAACAGAAACACAAGACCTGAAAATATTGATGGATACACTCCTGAACAACGTTTTTTCCTTTCGTGGGGAACGATATGGAGAACCAAAATGCGAGATGAAGCCTTGAAAAACTTAATCATGACAGACCCTCACGCTCCAGGAATGTACAGAGCCTACATGCCTCTGAAAAATGTAGATGCTTTTTATACTGCCTTTGATGTACAAGAAGGAGATCAAATGTATTTAACCCCAGAAGAAAGAGTCAGAATCTGGTAGATGTTATTTTCAACAGATCCCTTTTATTACAATAATTACTTTAAAGCCGATGCGAATGTGTCGGCTTTCTTTTATGAGGACATCTCCTGTCTTCAAGCGTTACAATCAGAATTGCCCTCTCAAAATTATAGATCACAAGCTTCATAGGAAGCACAAGAAACCTTATTTTTGTGCCATGCTAGACGTACAAAATATTTCTTTTGGATATACCTCTAAAAAAATTGTTTTAAACAATTTTAATTTCACCCTGCAAGAAGGGAAGCATTTGTGCGTGATGGGAGAAAGTGGTTGTGGAAAATCGACACTCTTAAAAGCAATATACGGATTGCTTGACTTGCAAAAAGGAAGTATTTTTTGGAAAGAACATCAAATTTTGGGGCCCAAATTTCACTTAGTTCCTGGAATGGATTTCTTTAAATATGTTGCACAAGATTTTGATTTGATGCCCTATACCTCCGTGGCAGAAAATATCAAAAAATTTTTGTCTCGTTTTTACCCTGAAGAAAGTGAAAAACGAACTCAAGAACTCATAGAGGTCATCGAAATGACGGCCTTTAAAAACGTAAAAGTAAAAAACTTAAGTGGAGGTCAAAAACAACGTGTTGCCATTGCCAGAGCTCTTGCCAAAGAGCCTGATCTCTTATTGTTGGATGAACCTTTTGGTCAAATCGACAATTTTAAAAAAAGCTCTTTGCGAAGAAATCTGTTTCGCTATTTAAAAGAAAATAAAATTGCTTGTATTGTGGCTACACATGATAAAGAGGACGCACTTTCTTTTGCAGACAGGTTGATTGTTATTCGGAATAAAAAAATAATCGCAAACGCACCTCCAAAAGAAATTTACAGCAATCCAAAAGAGCGCTATGTTGCTGCTTTATTTGACGATGTAAACGAACTGACTGTTGATGACAAACCCGTTTTAGTATATCCACACCAACTGATACTGGTTGAAAAAACGACCCCTTATAACGAATCCGTTACGGTTTTAAACTCTTATTTTAAAGGCGCTTATTGGCGAATTGAAGCACGTTCCGAAAGTCAAACGGTATTTTTTAATCATACTACTGAATTGAAAAAAAACGAACACGTTTTTCTCTCCATTCAATAAAAAAGAGTTTCGCCTTTATCCTATTTTGGTAATCTTAATCTGCTTTCCGTTTGAAAAAAATTCTTCATTTTCTTGTTTTCCCAACAACAACTTCCCAATAGGGGAAGAAACAGAAATTGCATAATAATCAACTCCTTCAACAGTGAATTTGCCCGCGGCAATCGATAAGAAAAAATGGCCTGTATTTGTAGAAACGATGCTTCCTAGATGAACATTTTTTGACGCTTTTGAAAGATCTACTTTAGCAAGAATATCTTTCATCAAAGAAATATCTAACAGTTGCTGTCCAGCTTTTTCCATCTCCAATTGCAACATGGCGCGACCCGTTTCGTGTTTGTCTCCTGCAGAACTTTTGGTTTCAGATTGTAAGGCATTTTGATTCGAAGAAATAATTTCTTGCACCGTTTCAAAACGTTTGTCTACATAGTCATTACACAATCGGTACAATTCTTCTTTCTGCTTCATTTGTTAGCGTAAATGCATAAGCTCCATAATTTCCATGATGAGAAATGGAACAGGATTTTGTGATTAATTTTTCTTTATGATAATATTTGGGAACTCCAATCAACGATTTTCGTTGGATAATTTCTGATACAAAAATTCCGCTCTCGTTTTGAAGTTTCTCTTTGATCTCTTGATCTATGGTATTGGGCAAACACATTGCTGAAAAAACAGTACCTTCTTCCATACTTCCTTGTGCTGTTGTAGAAAGAAAATCTTTCCCAAAAAATGTTCGGGTATAAAATTGCTGTCCTTCAAAAAAAACCCTCCCTCGATTCTCAGAAAGCAAACTACACTCAAATTTTTTAGGTGCAAAAAACCGCTTTTCAATCTGTTGTGTGTGGCATTTATAGGCCGCTTCTTTCATGCTCCAAAATAACCAAACCCTTACAAAAGGATCTGCTGCGCTTAAAATAAGTGCCTGTTCTTCTGTGGTGAATTGCTTCTCCAAAAAGCCTGGTCTTCGCCAGTTGCTTTGTCTTGCTGCGAGCCTTAAATCAACAATGTCATTCCCAATCATTTACTGGCTTGTTTTTCTTGAATGATCGCAACAACGGCTTTTACAGAAGTCATTTTTTCCATCGAATCATTATCAATTTCAATCTTGAATTCATCTTCTACATCCAGAACAATGTCTACTAAGTTTGCCGAATTGATCTCTAAATCGGAGATAAAATCTGTGTCTTCTGAGATATTGTCAAAGGCTACTTGATTTTGAATATAGGGTTGTACGATACCTGTTAATTTATTTGTAATTTCTTCTTTTGTCATTTGATGTCCATTTTGTACTTCGACCCAGGCATTAAAATGGTATCGAAGTTTTAGGTTGAATATTTCTTAAAGATAACACATGCATTTACATCTCCAAAGCCAAAACTTGCTTTTGCAATGATTTGGATCTTTTTTTCAATCACTTTTTGCGGAATGCTGTCCGAAGAAATCAATGCCGAAATTTCGGGATGTAGATCTTCACAATTGATGGTAGGAAACACAAACTGCTCTTTCAACTGCAATACTGTCGCTACAGACTCAATTGCTCCGGAAGCTGCCAAACAATGGCCTGTCATCGCTTTTAACGAATTAATATATGGGAATTTCGACCCTTTTCTTTGCAACGCACGAGTCCAGTTTTCAATTTCTAATGCGTCTTTTGAGGTGGCTGTCAAATGTCCATTGATCACATCAATTTCGTCAGAATGAATTCCCGCATCCATCATAGCGTTTAAAATACATTTCTGAACGGCCATCGCATTTGGTGCCGTTAAAGTTCCTCCATTTCTTTGCCCTCCAGAATTGATGTTTCCCCCTAAAACCTCTGCATAAATGGTCGCTTTTCTTTCCAAAGCACTTTCCAAAGATTCTAATACTAAGGCTCCTGCACCCGCACCAGGGACAAATCCTGCTGCAGTTTCACTCATGGGTCTTGAGCCTTTTTCTGGGGTCTCATTGTGTTTGTAAGACATGACTCGCATGGCGTCAAATCCACCCCAAGTATACAGACTACTGTCGCTAGAACTTCCTACCAACATTCGTTTTGCTTTTCCATTTTGAATGCGTTCAAAGCCCATTAACAAAGCCTCGGTTCCAGTAGTACAGGCAGATGAGTTTGTAGTGACTTGATTTCCCAATCCTAAAATTCCACCCAAATACGCTGATATTCCACTTGCCATGGTTTGTACTACAGAGGTGCTCCCCAATCGACGTACTTGCTGATCATCAATTTTATAAATTGCTTCGCGAAGTTTTTCGATTCCCGAATTTCCAGTTCCAAAAATCAAGCCTGAATCCTCGTCTAGTTTCGAATTTTCATCCACAGAAAAACCCGCATCTCTCCAAGCATCCATTCCTGCCATGCATCCATATAGGATAGAGCTACTCTGAAAACCACGCAATTGTAAGGGAGATAAATACGTTGATTTTTTTTCTTCAGAAACCTCTGGAATTCCACCAATACAACAAGAAAATCCTTTGTCTTTTAATTCCTGATGAAAGCGAATCCCAGAAGTTCCCGCCTTGATCGCCTTGGTAAAGGCCTCCAGGCCTACCCCATTTGGAGCAACAACTCCTAAACCTGTAATAACGACTCTATTCTTCATTTTCCTTTGCGATTATCATTCCCGAAATACGTCCTCTACACACCAATTCATTTTTCTCATTAAACATTTGAACTCTACATTTTAACTTGTTGAAACGAAAATATTCTTTCTCTGAAACAACCGTTACTTTTTCACTGGGCAAGACTGGTATAAAAAAATCAACCTGGTGAGAGGTCAATGCAATTTGAGGTTTTTTTGCTCCTGAGATTTCATCTTTTAACAAATAAATTCCCAAACAAACCAAACCAATTTGCGCCATGGTTTCTACCAAAATTACCCCTGGTGTGATTGGGTTCTTTTTAAAATGTCCTTCATAGAAAAATTCATTTTCTTTGAACTTATAATTTCCTGTAACTCCATTTTCAGCAATCACTGTGAGAGCATCAACAAACAAAAAAGGTTTTTGATAGGGAAGCTGTTGTATGATTTGATTTGAATTCATTGTTTCATTTACTAGATCTCATCTTTTTAAACCTCTAAGACCTTGATTAACTTACCATTCTAATAAAATTCGTTGCGCAGAAAAACCAGGGCCAAAACTCAGCATGATACCACGTTCTCCTTGGGCAGGGTTTCTATCCATAAATCGTTCCAAAACATAGAGAACGGTCGCGCTAGACATGTTACCATACAATCTTAAAACTTCTTTGGTATCATCAATATTTTTGCCAAGTACTCCAAATAAATCTTCTACCGTTTGTACAATTTTCTTTCCACCAGGGTGAAAAATCAAATAATCAATATCGTCAATACTCAACTGATTCCTTTCTAAGAATGGATGAATAATCGCCGGAAAATGGTCAGAAATTTTCTTCGGAACTTCCTTGTCTAAAATCATTTGCAACCCCGTATTCACCAATTTGAAACCCATCATGCTTGTGGCATCATAAAAGTGATACATGGCTTCGTCAATAATTGTTGGTCCTTGATCTTCTTCATAAGAAGAGAGGATTACACTAGAAGCTCCATCTCCAAAAATTGCCGCACTAACGATGTTCGTCATCGAATAATCGTTTAACTGAAAGGTCGCCGTAGGTGCTTCTACTGCAATAACCGCTGCCCTTTTGTTGGGATTCGCTTTTAAAAAATTCTTTGCATAAATAACCCCAGAAACTCCGGCTGCACAACCCATTTCGGTAACAGGCAAACGAACAATATCTTGTTTCATTTGCAAAGAATTGATCAAATACGCATCTAAGGACGGAATCATAATTCCAGTACAACTTACCGTGATGATGTAATCAATTTCAGAAGCTTTGAGTTTTGCTTTTGCCAAAGATTTTGCAAGTGATTGTTCGGCCAACTGTACCACTTCTCTTATATATATATTATTTTTTTCCTCAAAAGAGGTCGCAATAAAAACTTCGGCAGGATCCATAATCGAGTAGCGCTTATCTACACCGGCTCCTTCAAAAAGCTTGATGACTTTACGTTGAAAACGCAATTCCTGATTTTGCATCCATTCTTTTACAAAAGGAATGATGTCTTTGGTTTCTCGGTAATATTTGGGAAGTTGTTTTGCAACTGCAACTATTTTTACTTTCATTTCTTATACTCTTTAAATTTTGAACATTCCGCCTTAGACTCTAATCATCCATAAAAAACGAAATGCCCATTTCCACGAAATATCAGGTTTTGTGTTTATAGTCCTCGCGATTTTTACAATTTCCTTTCGTTTAAACCCCCGTAAAACTGAGGTAAGTCCATCCTCAACAATCATTGTATTCTTGATAAAAAGAGACAAGGCCATAAATAAATAATATGCCAATTTATGCCGATGCAAATCGTTGATAACAATCCCAATTCGTGCTTGTTTTAAGGTATTCTTTAAAAAAATAGTCAAGGGCTCTTCTTTAAAATGATGTAAAAATAAGGTGGCCAATACGACATCAAATTTTCTATTTTTGAAAGCATTTGAAAAAATATCTTCTGTTTCAAAACTCAATTCTGGAAAATTTCCCGACAAAGTATTGGCATACTCAATAGCGGTTGGATTGGCATCAAGTCCTATTAATTTCATAACATACCCCTCCTTTCGGCCAAACCTGGCAACATCTCGTAAAATATCTCCATGACCACAGCCAATATCAACAATAGTAAGCGCTTGTTCTTTAGGGTGATTTCTTAGCATCTTTTTCAGGCCGTTTACAGTCACTTTGTTCCCACCTAGCCAACGGTTTATTTGTTCTAGTTTGTCTAAAGTATCGCGCAAAAGTTCTCCCCCAATAGAAAAATCATCCATCAATTCTTCTTTGTCTGTTCTGTGTTTAGTGCTTATGAAATAGTCCATTAATTCTGAATCGGTTTCCCGTGGGTTTGTTTAATGATGATCGGCATTAAAAAAGGAACCCACTTTAAAAACTGCAACAAAAATGCGGCAATTGAGTCGTTTCGAAACAATAGGGCAATAAAATGTCCTGCTTTCAACCTCCATCTAAATTGTCGGTTCCATTGTCTAATATAGTTTTTTTCTAGCTGATCTCTCGTCATGGAGCCCTTTTTTAAGTAGTTTAGAATAAGTACAGACGCAATTTGTGCAGACTGAATTGCCATACTCATTCCATTTCCACAGAGAGGATGAATCATTCCTGCCGAATCACCACAAAAAATAATATGATTTTCAACGGGCTTTTTTGTTTCAAAAGAAATCTGGCTAATGGTCAAGGGTTTCTCAAAAATAGGGCTTGTTTCTGCAAAAATATCTTTTAGAAAATTGTTTTTAAAAACAACCTGTTCTTGAAAATCTGTAATGTTTTTATACTTCTGAAACTCTGAATAATTGGTGATATAGCATAGGTTAATAGCTTTGTTTTCTATTCTAGAAACACCGCAATAGCCCCCTTTAAAATTATGAAGCGCCACCAAGTCTTTTGGAAATTCTCCTTTTACATGTATTTTCACCCCCAAATAGGGTGCTTTTTTTTGAATAAAATCGCGTTCCATTTTGACATCCAACAAAGAGCGTTTTCCGAAAGAACCAATACAAATTTTAGAAATAAATTTCTGGCTTTGTTTGGTTGATACATAAAACAAATCTTCTTGAAAATCAACCTCAACCACAGTGTCTTGCAATATTAAAGCCCCATTTTCCTTTGCTTTTTCTGCCAAAACAAAGTCGAGTTGGTACCGGGAAATACCAAATCCTCCCAAGGGTAATTTTGCAGAAATTAATTTATTTTTCCTTGTAGAAAGTTGAAACCGATCAATTTTTACAGCCCCAAAATCAAAGGGATTGATCTCTAAAAATTTTAAATAGGGCAAAACTTCATTCGAAATATATTCGCCACATACCTTATGTTTTGGGTAATCGTTTTTTTCAATAAGAAGCACTTTGGCTCCAGATTTTGATAAATGAATTGCATTGCACAACCCTGCTAAGCCTCCACCAATAAGAATCACATCAAAATTTTTAGAGACCTCTATCATGCTACAATTCTATGAGTTCTGCAAGTTCCTTTCCAACGAAACTGCCAATGGCAACCCCCATTCCTCCAAGACGAACTCCACAAAAAACGTTGTTAGAAAGTTGTTTTACAATGGCCTTTTTTTGAGTTCCAACTCCCATGATTCCACTCCACCGATGTGCAATTTCGAAAGGAGTATTGGGCAAAATACTTTCTTTTAAAATGCGTTCTAATTGGGTTTGAATGATTTCTGTTTGCCCAAATACTGTTGTTTCTTCAGTACTAAAATCAAGATTTCTTCCTCCACCAAATAAAATTTGATCGTTAATATTTCTAAAATAATAATAGCCCTTATCAAGATGAAAAGTTCCTTTGATTTGTAAATTTTTAATGGGTTTTGTAATCAATACCTGTGCTCTTGCAGGCTGTACTTTCTCTGCTAAAAGCTGGTTTGAAAATCCATTGGTTGCAATGAATATTTTGTGAGTAGCAAAGGTAATTGCATTGGTCTGTACCTCCACTTGAGTTCCCAGATCGGTAAACCCTTCCACAGAAATTCCATGTAAGATTTTCACCCCTAATTGCTGTACTTTAGAAAGAAGTTCAACGGCCATTTTCCCTGTGTCTATCTGCCCCTCAAAATTATTGGTAATGTATTGTGTATGTGTTTTTTGAAATCCAAAACGATTCTCAGAAATGGAAAATACATCTGCCTTGAAAATGGGATACAACAACTGATTGATCTCCTCTTTACGAGAAATACACGCTTCAAAAAACTCTTTTGTTTCACACAATTCAAAACCGTTATGCTGCTGAAAGTCGATTTGCTTGTCTCCTAAGTTTTTGCGCAACAGCGCCAAACCATTCCACCGTTTCTCTACCAACTGAAAAACTTCTTCTGGGCTGTGAGTTTTTAAATCATCAATCAATTCCGACAGGCTTCCAAAACAGGCAAATCCAGCATTTTTAGTGGTTGCTCCTTGTGGCAAAATCCCTTTTTCAAGAATTAAAATACGTGCTTTGGGATGGTTTTTTTTTAAATGCAATGCACAGTTTAAACCAACAATTCCACTTCCAACAATTGTAAAATCAATTTTGGTAAACCACTCTTTTAATTCCCAATAACTGAAGTCCATTTATACTATTTTTTCAAAGCAAATACTGTTTGTCATCCCCTTGTATTGTCCGTAATTCTCAATAACTGTATATCCACAATTATGATAAAATTTTACCGCTTCAACTTGTCTTTTTCCCGTTTCTAAAACACTTTTCTTATACCCCAATTCTACAGCCCATATTTCTAACTCTTTTAGAATTTTTTGAGCAACCCCCTTTCCTCTATACTGAGGAACAACATACATTCTTTTCAGCTCTACCGATGTTGAGTCCATTTTTTTCATTGCCCCACAACCAATAGCTACAGGAGAAGCGCCTATTGAGTTCGAAATATAAATTACCACAACTTCTTGTAAGGAATCAATCAAATTGAACTGATTGTAGAAATCGTGTTCATCTTCATCTGTAATTTTTAAGTAAGCATCTAAGTCTTTCACTAAATTGTTGAAATCGGGGTTTCCAGCATTTGTTCTTGTAATTTTCATTTGAGCGCTATTTCAAAAAGACTCACGGTTGCATTGTGATAATGTTCGGGTAGTCCTTGGGTTTCGTGTAATTTAAAAAGTCCTAAAAATTGAAATCCGCAATTTGTATAATGCTGAATCAATCCTTTATTGTCTCCAACAGTATCCAAACGAATATAGTTGATAGGGCTATTTCTTATATATTCTTGAGACCAATTTACAATCTTTTGAACAAAATTCTTTCCCCTAAAATCTCGATTGGTCGCAATTCTATGAATGTAGATGGCTGCATCGGTATTTTTCTCTTTCCATATTTGTGGATCTGAAAAAGCAATTGCCCAAACACAGGCGATTTGTCCGTCAATCATTAATTTAAATTGCTTCTTTTCTTCAATCTCTTGCACAATCATTTCTCTAGAAAAAGACGGCCAAACAACCATTTTTAAATGAGTTTGAAGGTCTCTGGCTTGTGTGTACAGCCTTTCAATTTGGTCCAAATCTTGTAGCGTGCTATTTTGTATGGTCATTTGTATGCTTTCTCTATTTGTTAAATATACGTCCAATTTAGATTCCAATGGCTACTTAAAATTCAAATTGTAATTGAACCCAAACAGGAACTTTCTCTTCGGTGTTTAAATTTCCAAAGGAAATTCCCAATAAGCGAACTGAATTGATCAAAGGCTCTTGAAAAAATAATTCTTTGATGACGGGAAAAAACTCACTTTTCAACTGCATATAATTTGCTTTGGTTCTGCTTCTAGTATGTTGTGTAAAATCAGAGTATTTAATTTTTAGGGTAATTGTTTTTCCTTTCGTCTGATTCTTTAGCATTCTTCGTTCTAACTCCTCGGCAATTTTTTCTAAACGTTCTAGCATGTAATTCTCCGAAGAAATATTCTCTTCAAAGGTTCTTTCTGCACCTAAAGACTTTCGAATTCTATCGGGTTTTACAGGGCTGTTATGAATCCCTCGTACAATATTGTAATAATGCATTCCCGATTTTCCAAAATGAGCCACCAATTCTTCCTGGGTTTTTTTCTTTAAGTCGTTCCCTACAAAAATTCCTAAATTATACATTTTGGCAGCTGTAACTTTACCAACACCGTAAAACTTTTGAACTGGTAACTCTTCTAAAAAACGCAATACCTCTTCGGGATGTACTGTTTTTTGTCCATTGGGTTTGTTGATATCCGAAGCAACTTTGGCAATAAATTTATTGATCGAAATTCCTGCAGAAGCTCTCAAACCAGTTTCATCGAATATTTTTTGCCGAATTTCTCTAGCAATACTATTTGCAGAAGGGTTTCCTTTCTTGTTTTCAGTAACGTCTAAGTAGGCTTCGTCCAAAGAAAGTGGCTCGACCAAATCGGTATATTCATAAAAAATTTCTCGAATCTTTGCCGACAATTCCTTGTAACGCGGAAAATCAGATTTTACAAAAATAATATGAGGACATTTTTGTTTTGCCAAAAAACCACTCATTGCAGATTTTACTCCAAACTTTCTGGCTTCGTAGCTTGCAGCAGAAACCACTCCTCTCACTTCATTGCCTCCAACAGCAATGGCTTTCCCTCTCAATTCTGGATGATCCAATTCTGCTACAGAAGCATAAAATGCATCCATGTCTACATGAATTATTTTTCTGAAAGGGGCTTGTAATTCCACAGGGATTATTTAGAGAAACTTTTTGTAATTTGAAATGCTTTTGGAGTCTGTTCTCCAGACTTGATTTTGATTGTTATGATTCCATAAAAATACAAAAAAACCGGTTTTATTCATTTAGAAAGTCAATACACCATTTTAGGGTTTGTTCCAACTCGGGAGAAAAGCACTCCCTGGTCCAAGGATGGGAAACATTAAAAACATGATCTGCATTGGGAATGATTTTAAAGCAACTTTTGGGGTTCCAAGAATGTAATTTTTCACCTTGCTCTAGAGCTATAGAGCGATCCAACGCTCCATGAAGTATCAAATGAGGAATGGAAATATTTTTAGCTGCGCGTTCAATATTTAAACGTTCTTCATTGGCAATAAAATCTTCATGAAACTGATAAAAGTGAGGCATTTGTTGCTTGGTCCTTCCATTGACAACATACTTTACTCCTGTTTTCTTCCACGTTTCTAATTCGCCTATAGTGGCTGTCCTTGAAGAAAAATCACAAACCCCAGCAAGGCTAACAACTTTTTGAATTCGAATATCTTCAGCAGCCTTAATGGTTACAATTCCGCCACCTCTGCTATGACCCATAATAGAGATCTGATTGAGATCTGCCTCTTGATGAAATTGTGAAGAACTGGATATCCAGTCAATTACAGACTCTAAATCGTCCAATTCTTTGGTGTAATTATTATTCCCAAAAGCTTCTAAATCAGGAAAGTCGATAGGTTGTTCGGGGGTCCCCCCATTGTGAGAAAAATTGAATTTTATAAAGAAAAATCCCGCTGCCGCAAAAGCTTCTGCCATAAGATTCCAAACACCCCAGTCTTTAAAACCTTTATATCCATGACAAAAAATAAGAATTTTTTTCGGTTCATGAGTTTGAATATAAAAAACATCGGTAACAATGGGCTTTTGGTGAACACCTTCAATGCTAAAATTTTTTATGATTTCCATCGCTATATAGATTGATATCCTTGTTTTATCAACGAAATAATCGCAACAAGAGCTGTTAAAATACTTAAAAAAAGATTGATGTCTTGGGTAAATTTTCCTGTTTTTTGCTGAATTTTTTGGGCATATTTCACATACAAAAATAAGATTCCAAAGGTTCCAAGACCTGCTCCAAAGCAAAATAGCAACACCGGATAAAGAGCAAAAGAAAACAGGTGAACAAACTCTAAAAATGCAACAACTCCGCAGAAAAAAGGAATGGCAAACATGTTGAGAGCAGAAAGTGTCATCCCAAAAAGGACATCGTTTGTTTGTTTGGTTTTGGGTATCTGTATGATTGCCTTTTCTTTTTTAGACTCTTTATAAAAATAAAATGAAAGCAGCAAAAATATTCCAATTCCAAACTGTTCAATCAACTCCAAAATAGACGGATTTTCAATCACATATTGAGACAAAAAAACTGCGATATAAGCCTGTAACAATACCACTAGAGAAACCCCAAAAACATATCGCTTTGCAGATTTCACGTCTTTTTGAATACTTATTTTTAAAGCACTCATATTAAGCATGCTAGGGGTTATAGATCCAATGAAAGCAACTAGAAAACCAAATAAAAAAGGCGTAATCAAGCCCATGAGAAAAAATGTTTTGTTTGGTAAAGAAACCTTTTTTAAAACGGTTGTACAAAAAAACGCACTAAAAAATTATAGTGCGTTTTTACCTTTTAAATTGAGATGTTTGTTAAACTACTCCTTGTGCCAACATTGCATCTGCTACTTTGACAAAACCAGCAATGTTTGCTCCTTTGATATAATCTATAGAACCATCTTCATTTTCTCCGTATTGTACACAAGAATCGTGAATGTCTTCCATAATGTCTTTCAACTTGGCATCTACCTCTTCACGAGTCCAACTCAAACGCAATGAGTTTTGACTCATTTCTAATCCTGAAGTTGCAACTCCTCCTGCATTACTTGCTTTCCCTGGAGCAAATAAAATTTTTGCTTTTTGAAATTCATGAATTGCTTCTGGCGTGGAAGGCATATTTGCTCCTTCAGAAACACAGATACATCCATTTGCAATCAATTCTTTTGCTTCATCCCCGTTTAATTCATTCTGAGTTGCACATGGCAAAGCAATATCACAAGAAACAGACCAAGGTCTTTTTCCTTCCACATAATTTGCTGATGGATATTTCTCTAGGTATTCACTAATTCTTCCTCTTTTTGTGTTTTTGATGTACATCACATGTTTCAATTTTTCAATAGTGATTCCATCTTTATCGTAAATATATCCTCCAGAATCGGATAGGGTAAACACCGTTGCTCCTAACTCTATGGCTTTTTCTGCTGCATATTGCGCAACGTTTCCAGAACCAGAAATCACGACTTTTTTCCCTTCAAAAGAATCTGTTTTGCGTTGTAACATGTTTTGAGCAAAATATACCGTTCCATATCCAGTCGCTTCAGGTCTAATTAAAGAACCTCCCCAAGAAGCACCTTTTCCTGTTAAAACTCCTGTAAACTCATTGTTTAATTTTTTATACATTCCAAACATATAACCTATTTCACGACCCCCTACACCAATATCACCAGCAGGTACATCTGTGTTTGGACCAATATGTCTAAATAATTCACTCATAAAAGCATGACAAAAACGCATGATCTCATTATCTGACTTTCCTTTAGGATCAAAATCAGAACCCCCTTTACCCCCTCCCATTGGAAGCGTTGTTAAAGAGTTTTTAAAGACTTGCTCAAAGGCTAAAAATTTTAAAATACTTGCATTTACTGATGGATGAAAACGCAAACCTCCTTTGTAAGGTCCAATTGCAGAATTCATCTGAATTCTATACCCTCTGTTTACTTGTATTTCTCCTCGATCATCTACCCAAGAAACTCTAAAAGAGATTAATCTTTCAGGTTCAACCATTCTTAATAAAATATTTTTACCGTGATAAATATCGTGTTGAACGATATAAGGAATTACAGTTTCTGCAACCTCTTGAACGGCTTGTAAAAATTCTGGCTCATGATTATTTCTTATAATAACCAAATCCATAAACTCTTTAATTTTTAAATCCATAATTTTTGGTGTCTTTTTTTAGGAATTTTGTAAAATATTATGCCCACAAAGATAGTCAATTTCTGAATTCGCAAATAAAATTTAAATTATTTTTTACTTGAGAATCCCTCTTATTTCAATCGATTTCAAACAGGATTTTCTTTTGTCTTAAAAAGCATTCTAAAACTCTATAAAAAACACTAAATTTGTGCCCTAATTTTACCCGAAAATGTTAGATAAAGTAAAAGAACTGATTGGTGATGTAAAGGCTTTTAAAGCCAATACGAAAGAGGAAGTTGAATCTTTTAGAATTCAATATCTAGGAAGTAAAGGTTTATTAAAAGACTTATTCGCTGAATTTAAAAACGTGGATGCCAATTTGCGAAAAGATTTTGGACAAGCGTTGAATCAGTTAAAAAATGCTGCTGAAGAAAAAGTAACTGAGTTAAATGACCTCTTAGATAATTCTACAGAACAGAAACGTTTTTTTGGAGATCTAACCCGCCCATCAGAGCCTATCGAATTGGGGTCTCGTCATCCAATTTCATTGGTAAAAAATCAAATTATCGATGTTTTCAACCGAATAGGATTTACGGTTTCTGAGGGTCCAGAAATTGAGGACGATTGGCACAATTTTACCGCCTTAAACTTGCCTGAATATCATCCTGCTCGAGACATGCAAGACACCTTTTTTATTGAGCAAAACCCTGATATTTTATTAAGAACACACACCTCTTCTGTACAAGTTCGATATATGGAAGAAAATCAACCTCCAATTCGAACCATTTCTCCAGGAAGGGTTTTTAGAAATGAGGATATTTCTGCACGTGCACATTGTATTTTTCATCAAGTGGAAGGATTGTACATTGATACCGATGTCTCTTTTGCCGATTTAAAACAAACGCTTTTATATTTTACAAAAGAGATGTTTGGGAAATCTAAAATTCGTTTACGCCCTTCGTATTTTCCGTTTACAGAACCAAGTGCCGAAGTAGATATTTATTGGGGACTGGAAACCGAAACCGATTATAGAATAACCAAAGGAACTGGTTGGCTTGAAATCATGGGCTGTGGAATGGTCGATCCAAATGTGTTGAAAAACGCTAATATTGATCCAACAAAATACTCTGGTTATGCCTTCGGTATGGGAATTGAACGTATTGCCATGTTACTGTATCAAATTCCAGATATTAGAATGTTTTATGAAAATGACAAACGTTTCTTAGAGCAATTTAAGTCGGTGATCTAAAGTCCTGCTGAAAAATGAAAAAAGATCTCCAAATACCTGAAGTAACCGGTGTAGAAATTGCGGCTGTTTATGAATACAATGAGTTGTATAAAACCGATGATTGGAACATCTATATCATCAATAACAACGCTATCGAATTGGAAATGATTGTGATTGTTTCTCAAGGTTTTTCCGAAACTAAAACGACTTCTTTACTTCGAAAAAAGTTAAACACTTTGCCTGCAAATTCTTTTGCAAAAGTAGAATTTATTCAACCCGAATTATTTGCTTTAAACAACCGTTTTCAAGTTTCTTTCTTTGAAAACAACCAACTGAAAGACAAAACTTTTCTCTTCAAAAAAAACAGCATCAAAGAAGGTGCGCTCCGAATGATTCCTGAAATCAAAAAAAGAGGAGTTTTGGCCTCGTAAACCAACAGTTTTAATATTTATTTGAATGGAAATTAATCCTTTTCATGGGCTTCTAAATCTTTGGTTAAATCTAGCTTTCTTAAGGTTGGGTTTACAAGTCCAGTAGTAAGTACGGTGATTAGTGTCATGGTGCCCCCAAAAACAACCGCAGTCACGGTTCCCATGAGCTTGGCGGTAAGTCCGCTTTCAAAAGCTCCTAGTTCGTTAGAAGAGCCCACAAACATAGAATTTACAGAAGACACTCTACCTCGCATATGATCGGGTGTTTTTAATTGTAATATGGTTTGCCTAATAACCATAGAAACCCCATCTGTAACCCCACTAAAAAATAATGCCACCACAGAGATCCAGAAGATTGAAGAAAGTCCGAAAACAATAATACAAACCCCAAAACCAAAAATAGCAACCAACAACTTCATTCCAGCATTTTTACTAATTGGAATATAAGCTGTAACCAACATCGTTAAAAAAGCACCAACAGAGGGTGCTGCAACCAAAATACCAAATCCTTGCGGACCTACTTTTAAAATATCTTCAGCAAAAACAGCAAGTAGGGCAATGGCTCCACCAAATAAAACCGAAAACATGTCTAAAGTTAAAGCCCCTAAAATAGCTTTTGTTTTGAACACAAAATGTACCCCCTCTTTTAAACTGATCAAAATAGGCTCTCCAATTTTGGGGTTTAAAACGGGTTTTCTTTTAATTTTAAATAATAGAAAAAACGAGAAAGAAACCAATCCAAAAATAATGCACAAAGACCAATGCACACCAATCCAATTGATCGAAAAACCCGCAAATGCAACTCCCAAAACACGAGCCATTTGCCATAAAGAACTGTTCCATGTCGCAGCATTTGGATATACTTTTTTAGGAACAATCAATGCAACCAAAGAAAAGATAATTGGTCCAAAAAAGGAGCGTAAAAATCCACCGAAAAAAACCAAGGCATAAATTAAATACAAAATGGTCTGAGTAGACAATGCTTGACTTACCTTTTCTGAAGTGAGCCAAAAAAGACCAAAGCTAATCAAAGAAAATGCAGCAATACATAAGGCTAACAAGTTTCTTTTTTCTTTCTGATCTACAATATGACCTGCAAAAAGTGCCATCGATAAAGCAGGAATGATTTCCATCAAACCAATCAACCCAAGGTAAAGAGGATCTCGAGTAAGCTCATAAACCTTCCATTCAATCACAATAAATTGCATTGACCAACCAAAAATGAGGGCAAAACGTACTAATAGAAAAATATTGAATTCTCGAAACCTTAAAGCAGCGTAGGGGTCTTTTTTACTCATATTGAGTGGGTGCTTACACCATTTTTATATTCATTAAAATTCCAAAAGTTTCATTGATGTCTTTTTCTTTGACAACAATCGTCATTTCATTTGTTGTCGAAATAACCTCTTGCAAGGAAATATCTGCCCAGGCCAATTGCTTTAAAATAAAATAATAAATTCCCGATTGTTCTAAATTATTTTGTGGAAGTTTAATGGTAATGGATGCAAGATCTAACACACTATTGATACAGGTTTCATTTTCAAAAATGCCCTCTATAAAAGCCTGTAAACTTTTACTTGCAACAATGTTTGTTTCAAAAATTCCTTGAGAAATGGTTAAAAAAGCATCATTTTTATCTGCCGTTTTGGTCAAAATCTTTGCAATCTCTTTTAATAAAGTAGGCGTGTTTTTGAATGTAAAATCGCATAGGTCTGAACGAACAATAAAATCACCCAAATTTGCAGCAATCTTTTTAATGTTCTTTCGAATTCGCAACTCGCTCGCTGGTGACAAACGGTTAATTGCCATCATTACCGCACCCACTTTGATATCTTTTTTTAAGGTTTTAGATACTTCAGGTAAAATGACTCGTGCCAAAGAAGACACATTGATGAGCTTTTCATGTAAAGCCTCTTCAATAAAAGGGGTTTTACGAACCGTGCTTTCTACAACTTCTTGTATCGTTTTCATTTAAAAGTTTAATAAATAATATAATTGTTCAAAATTAAACAATTAATTCAATTTATTTGTCAACTTTTCAAATTCTTTTTTAGGATCTTTATTTCCATACAAAACATTATAAACAGCATCTATAATAGGGGTGTTTGTCCCTTTCTCTTCCTTAATTTGAAAGGCGCTTTTTGTTGCATAATATCCTTCTGCTATCATACTCATTTCCATTTGAGCCGATTTTACGGTATATCCTTTCCCAATCATATTTCCAAACATTCGATTTCTACTAAATGTAGAATATCCGGTGACCAACAAATCTCCTAAATATGCAGAATTATTAATATTCCGTTTCATTTTGTGAACCTTTTTAATATAACGTTTCATCTCGCGAATTGCGTTGCTCATTAAAACCGATTGAAAATTGTCTCCATACCCCAAACCGTGGGCAATCCCTGCTGCAACAGCATAAATATTTTTTAGCATGGCAGCATATTCTGTACCAATAATATCGTCAGAAATTTTGGTTTTGATATACCTACTTTTGATGCAATTACTCAGCATTTCTGCTTTCTCTGCATCATTACAAGCTATGGTTAAGTAAGATAGTCGCTCCATTGCCACCTCTTCTGCATGGCAAGGACCCGTAATTACGCCAATATTGTGATATGGAACTTGATAGGTCTCAAAAAAATGTTCTCCCACAATTAATCCTGTCTCAGGAACAATCCCCTTGATGGCTGAAAAAATAATTTTTCCTTCAAAAGACACCGATAATTTCTCTAATTCTGTTGTTAAAAAAGCAGATGGAATGGCAAAAATTAAAACATCATGGGTGTCGATGGTCAAATTGAGGTCATTGGATAAATTCAATTGCTCTGGATGCAATTCAGCAGAACTTAAATAGTTCGGATTGTGTTTATTTTTAATAATTTCATCTATTGTACTCGCACTTCTCATATACCAACCCACTGTATCTAAGTTTTCGCACAACATTTTTACAATGGCTGTTGCCCAACTTCCGCCACCAAATACAGCTACCTTAAGATGTGAATTCATGAATTGTTTTATTTGTGATTTCAAAAATAAGAAAAGTATTAAGTTTTATAAGATAGTTCCTTGTTTTATTATCTTTGTTGAAGAACTTAATGCTGAAAAATGACCGTACAAATCATCAATAAATCAAAACACGCAACACCAAATTATGAAACAGAAGGTGCAGCAGGTATGGATTTACGTGCCAATATTGAAAACCCAATTACCTTAAAACCTTTAGAAAGAACAATCGTGAAAACCGGTTTATTTATTGCCCTTCCAGTTGGATTTGAAGCGCAAGTTCGCCCTAGAAGTGGTCTTGCAGCTAAAAAAGGAATTACTGTTCTCAACGCTCCTGGAACTGTTGATGCTGACTATCGAGGTGAAATAGGTGTGATATTAGTCAATTTATCAACAGAAGATTTTGTAATCAATGATGGTGAAAGAATTGCACAATTGGTGATTTCAAAACACGAAAGAGTCGATTGGAAAGAGGTGACTGTTTTAAATGAAACAGAACGAGGTACTGGGGGTTTTGGAAGTACTGGAGTTTAACTACAGAACCTTATATATTTGACTCATTTTTCGAAAAGGAACATGCATCAATTCAAAGTTTAAAATCGTATGGCTATGGTACTGATAACCACATTTTTTATAAAATTCAAAAGCCTGTTCTTGAGCATCCATCGCATCTAACCAAATCGTTGTAACCTTCTTTTTTTCTGCTTGTCGTTCTAACCAAGCCAATAGTTGTTTTCCCAAACCTTTGTTTTGTGTTGTAGGGTGAAGATAAATCCGATGCAATTTTACTTGTTTTTTTTCTGAAATTCCTGGTAAGTTTTCATTCCAAACAAATCGAAAGTTTCCAATAGTCTCTCCTTTGTAAACAATAAAATAATAGCGCGCATTTTCTTGAGAGAGCTCTTTTAAAATATTTTGTTCAGCATATTGTTTGTCAATATAAAATTCCCCACCATCTTTCCAAAAATGCTGATATGCTGCAGGATAAATATCTCGCATTAATTCTTGAAGCGATGTAATATCTTTTGCTGTGATCGCTTGAAGACTAAGTTTATCTGAAATTGAAATCATAATATAAAAAAATAAAACTCTCAAAAAGATGATTCAATTTTTGAGAGTTTTGTTGATCGTAATTAAAACTTAAAATCTATTCTTGATTTTCAATAGCTTCTTTTATTTTACCTTCAAGTTCTTCTGCCAGTTCAATATTGTCTTTAATGAGACCTTTTACAGCATCTCTACCTTGACCTAATTTTGTATCACCGTAACTAAACCAAGAACCGCTTTTCTTTACAATTCCTAATTCGACACCAATATCTAATATTTCACCAACTTTAGAAATTCCTTCTCCATACATGATATCAAACTCTGCAACTTGAAAAGGAGGGGCCACTTTATTTTTAACAATTTTTACCTTGGTACTGTTTCCAATAACTCGGTCTCCGTCTTTTATTTGTGTTCTTCTTCTGATATCTAAACGTACAGAAGCATAAAACTTTAAGGCATTTCCACCGGTAGTGGTTTCTGGATTTCCAAACATCACACCAATCTTTTCACGTAATTGGTTGATAAAAATTACCGTACAATTGGTTTTAGAAATGGTTCCTGTTAATTTTCGCAAAGCTTGAGACATTAAACGTGCATGAAGCCCCATTTTAGAATCTCCCATTTCCCCTTCAATTTCTGCTTTTGGAGTCAATGCTGCTACAGAATCAATCACAACAATATCAATTGCACCTGAACGAATTAGGTTTTCAGCAATTTCTAAAGCTTGTTCACCATGATCGGGTTGAGAAATGATTAAATTGTCAATATCTACCCCTAGGTTTTGTGCATAAAATTTATCAAATGCGTGTTCTGCATCAATAAATGCAGCAATTCCACCTGCTTTTTGAGCCTCGGCAATTGCATGTAAGGTTAAAGTTGTTTTTCCTGAGGATTCTGGTCCATAAATTTCAATTACTCTTCCTCTTGGATATCCTCCAACGCCTAAAGCTAAATCCAATCCTAAAGATCCCGATGAAATTGCATCGATTTCTTCGGTAACCACATCTCCTAGTTTCATAACAGAACCTTTTCCATAGGTCTTATCTAACTTGTCTAAGGTGAGTTGTAATGCTTTTAATTTTGCTGTTTTTTCTTTATCTTCTGCCATAAATCGTGCTAAAATGTTGTTTTTAAAAAGTGAGACAAGTTACAAAAACAACTTCAAATTTCACAAGATTTAGTATTCCTTTTTGTACTATTGTTTCTTTAAAAATAAATGATGCCCAATTTTACAGAATTGACTGACAAAAACTCAGATATAACACTTAAAAAAGGTCCGTTTAGTTCTCTTAAAAATAAGGCAACCCACCAACACTTTATTATTCATAAACCTTGGGGAATGATTTCTCAGTTTGTAAATCCTGCTAAGAGAAAGAAAAGACTGTTGGGCGAATTGTATGATTTTCCTATAGGAACAATGGCTATTGGCCGTTTAGATGTGGCTTCTGAAGGTTTATTATTACTCACTACAGACGGAAAAATTTCTGAAGAGATTCGAAGTACCAAGTTCGAAAAAGAATACTATGTACAAGTAGATGGAAACATCAATGAAATTGCTGTAGAAAAACTTAAAAAAGGGGTAGAAATTGGATTTGATGGAAAAAAATATCTCACAAAACCTGGTAAAGCTTCTTTTATTAAAGATCCTAAATTTCCTTTACGAAGTCAAAAAATTAGAGACGAACGACACGGACCTACAAGTTGGATTTCTATTACTATACGAGAAGGAAAATTTAGACAGGTTCGGAAAATGACAGCAGCTGTGGGGTTTCCAACACTTCGATTAATTCGTATTCGAATTGGAACTATTGAATTGGAGGACTTAAAAGTAGGAGAAGTTATTAAAGTTTCTTCTTTATTATAATTCTTTCTTTTTTTTGCCATCCAAAAATACCGCAACAAGCAAACAAAAACCTATTAAAATTCCTCCCAAAGAGTCAAAAAGTTTTTGACCAATACTGATTGCATAGAAAGAAAAAAGAATCGATATTATGCTAATTACTATTATAAAATACTTTAATAATTTACCCATCTTTATTTTGTTTTTTATCCATTCGTATATGAGGTATTCCATCTTCCAAATAAGCTTCTCCTACTTTAAAAAAACCATGAAACTCATAAAATTTTTGTAAATACTCTTGAGCAGAAATGGTAATATCGCTTACCTGAAAATGGTTTTTAATTGCTTTAATAGAGGCTTTCATTAATTCATGTCCAAAACCAAATTGTCTTTCTGACTTTGAAACCACAACACGTCCAATACTTGCATTTTTAAAATAATCTCCTGGTTTAAAAATACGGGTATAAGCTACTATTTGTTCATTTTTAAAACCAAAAACATGCAATGATTTTTGATCTTTTCCGTCTACATCTTGATATACACAATCTTGTTCTACCACAAAAACTTCAGATCGTAATTGCAGTATTTGATACAATTCTGTAATTGTTAATTCAGTAAAAGTTTTTGTATTAAAATTCATACTTTTAACCTGCACAAGAAATTTTTTGTACTCGTTGTCTATGTCTTCCTCCTTCAAATTCTGTAGTCAAAAAAAGTTCTACAAATCCTAAGGCTTGTTGTAATGAAACAAAACGTGCTGGTATCGTTAAAATATTTGAATCGTTGTGTTGTCTTGTCAATGCAACCAATTCATTGTTCCAACACAATGCAGCTCGTACCCCTTGATGTTTATTTGCTGTCATTTGTGCTCCATTACCACTTCCACAAAGAATAATACCAAAAATTGCTTTTCCAGACTCTACAGCATCTGCAGTAGGATGAATAGCATCTGGATAATCCATAGAATCATTCGTGTCAGTCCCAAAATTAAGAACTTGATATCCTTTTTCTTCTAAATATTTTATAATTTCAAATTTGTATGCTGTTCCCGCATGATCATTACCAATTGCAATTGTCTTCATAAATTGATTTTCATAAGATTAAGTACTACAAAAATACAGAAACAGATGGTTTTCTAGGGTTATGAACAGTCTATTTTTTACTATATTTAATAACAGTTTCTTTTTTAGAGAGTTATCCTTTTTCTTTAAATGTTAAGAAGTATCGTTAATTTTTTAAAACTTTTTTTGTGAGATTTAAAAATTATTTTAATGCAAATCAACTCAGCATATATGCAAGTTTTATTATAAGAATTTGGTAAAAGTTTATCAACATAAAAAGCAAGATTTATCTACATGAATTTCATTATAAACTATTCATAATTTATAGTGAATTACAAATTATAAAGATTGTTAATAAGTGTATTTTTAATTTGATTTAGAAGCTTTTAAAAACACATAAGATGTGAATACTTTTTAATAAGTGATATATAAAAATAAATAGTTAATTTTTTATAACTGCTATTCACAGACTATTATAAACATTATCTTTTTTTAAAAATTTATAAAATAAAAATGATTATACTATAGAATGTTGATAAGTCAAAAGATAAAATTTGATTTCAATTTTTAGGGTACAACAAAATGAATAGCCTTTTCAATAATAGAAATAGAAACCGACCCAGCTCCAATTAGTTCTCCATCTGCCTGAATTAATGTTTTTAAATTTTGAGGAATGACAGTGAGTTCTTTGGTTTGATAGGTTTCAATTTTAGGGTGCTGCACAATTTTCCCGTTGTACAATTTTTGAATGTTACATAACATATCAAATAAAGTCAGATTTTTAACAATAGTTATATCTAATAACCCATCAGCACTATCCACATCCTTTGTAAATTGCATTCCACCTCCTGAAAATTTACAAACACCAAAAATTATCATTAAACTTTTAGTTTTTATAGTTTGATGATTGATTATAATAGTAAAGACTTCTTTTTTATAAAATATAAATCCATACAATCCAGCCAGTAAATATCCAATAGATCCAAATTTTTTTAAAGATTTTAGTTTTTCAACAATATATCCATCATAGCCCAAACCTGCTACATTATTAAAATAAGAAGTTGTTAATTTGTTTTGTTTTAAAACACCAATATCTTGTAATATTGTTTTTTTTTGAGCAATAATATTTATTGATTGTAGAATATTTTTGGGAATTTTATATGTTTTAATCCAATCATTTCCAGTTCCTAATGGAATCACTCCAATAGTTATATCGGAAGTTTTTACATATCTTTGCAGCATTACTCCGTTAACTACTTGATGTAGTGTTCCATCTCCACCTACGGATATAAAATTTCTAAAACCTTGTTGAATTGCTTTTTGCACCAATTCTATTTCGTGTTTAGAGAATTGTGTAAAAGCAAAAGAATACACTAATTTCTTTTCGTTTAATAATTGCTGAATTTTCTTCCATAGTTTAGAAAAATTATGATTTCCAGAAGTAGGGTTTGCAATTATAAACCAAGAGTTAATATTGATTGGATCCATAGGAGACATAAAAAAATGAATTAACAGTTGAGCAAATTACAACATTGAATCATAACAATTTATAAATATGATTCAAATGAATAAATTGTATTTTTGAAACATATAAATAGAAGTAAGAATAGATGAGTAAAAAGAAACAAAAAATATATAAAAAGAAAGGAAATGTTGTCAAAGACTTAACCAAAAATATATTTAAGATTTTAAATGAAGATACCAGTAAATCTTATAATTATAAACAGATTTCTAGTAAGTTAAAAATTTCCGATACCGATGGAAAAACACAAATTTTAAAAAAATTAGCCGAATTAACAGGTGAAAAAAAAATCATAGAAGTAGACCGTGGAAAGTATCAGATAAATACTGATAGGAAATATTCAATAGGTACTTTAGATATTACAGCAAACGGAAATGGATATTTTATCACAGACGATTATGAAGATGATATTTTTATACCCAATATCAATCTTGGAAAAGGCTTGCATAACGATACTGTAAAAGCCTTTGTGTATCGTAAAAGAAATGGAAAAAAATATGAGGCTGATGTGGTAGAAATTCTAGAACGTTCAAAAACAGAGTTTGTAGGAGTTTTACAAAAGAATAAAAATTTTGGTTTTGTAGTTCCTGATAATATTAAAATGTATGCTGATATTTTTATATCAGAAAGTAATATGAATGGCGCAGAAGATGGTGATAAAGTACAAGCTTCTATTACAGATTGGCCTGCCAAATCTAAAAATCCTTTTGGAAAAATTGTAAACGTTTTAGGAAAACCTGGAGAACACAATACAGAAATGCATTCTATTTTATTAGAGTATGATTTACCGTATGAATTTCCAACAGAAGTTCTTGAAGAAGCAAAAAACTTATCTTTAGAAATTACCAAGGAAGAAATAAGTAAACGTAGAGATATGCGTAAAGATTTAACTTTTACGATAGATCCAAAAGATGCAAAAGATTTTGATGATGCATTGTCGTTTACAAAATTAGAAAATGGAAATTTTGAAATTGGAATTCATATTGCAGATGTATCTCATTATTTAGAACCAAAAACAATTCTCGATGATGAAGCCTACGAAAGGGCGACTTCCGTATATTTAGTAGATCGAGTAGTGCCTATGTTGCCAGAAATGTTAAGTAATGGAGTTTGTTCTTTAAGACCCAATGAGGAAAAATTAACCTTTTCAGCAGTTTTTGAAATCAATTCCAAAGCACAAATTGTTAACGAATGGTTTGGAAGAACAGTTACTTATTCTGACCAACGTTTTGCCTATGAAGAAGCTCAGTCAATTATTGAAAATTGTACACTCTCGAATGAAATAGCACCTTATACAATGCCTGCAGATATTTCTATTACAGATGCAACATATTCAGTAGCTTCAGAAATTGTAGAAGCAACACTTAAATTAGACGAATTGGCAAAAATACTCCGTAAAAAAAGAATGCAACAAGGGGCAATTTCTTTTGATAGGGTAGAAGTAAAATTTGATTTAGACGAAGCAGCAAATCCGGTAGGAGTTTTCTTTAAAACGTCTAAAGATGCCAATAAATTGATTGAAGAATTTATGTTACTAGCAAATAGAAAAGTTGCCGAGTTTATCGGTTTTTCTAAAGGGAAAGCAACAAACAAAACTTTTATTTACAGAGTTCATGACGAACCAGATATTGAAAAATTAGCTGCCTTACAAAATATCATTAGTAAGTTTGGTTATAAAATAAATACTGAATCAAAAGAGACAATATCCGATTCTATAAATCAATTGTTAAGTGATGTAAATGGAAAGGCAGAATCAAATATGATAGAAACTTTAACCATTCGTACGATGAGTAAGGCAGTGTACACCACTCAGAATATTGGACATTATGGTTTAGCGTTTAATTACTACAGTCATTTTACATCTCCTATAAGACGATATCCCGATGTCATGACACATCGATTGCTTCAACATTATTTAGATGGAGGAGATACCCCTAAATCACTTTCATATGAAGAAAAATGTAAGCATTCTTCAAAAAGAGAAGAATTAGCATCAAAAGCAGAAAGGTCTTCAATCAAATACATGCAAATCAAATACATGCAAGATCATAAAGAAGAAGTTTTTGATGGCGTGATTACAGGAGTTACAGAATGGGGAATTTATGTAGAAATTTCTGCAAATAAATGTGAAGGAATGGTTCGTATTCGAGATATTAAAAGTGATTTTTATATTTTTGATGAAGCACAATTTGCAATTATTGGGCAATCCACAAAAAATATTTATCAATTAGGAGATGATGTAAAAGTTCAGGTAAAAAATACCGATTTAGAACGCAAACATTTAGATTTTAATTTAATAGAAGACTAATTTTTAACATAATCGATACAATAAAAAAATAAAAAAAGATTTATATTGGTATCAATTTTGAACTAGAAAAAGGAATTAAATAGTACATCATGAAAAAAAAAATATTTATTAGTATGTTGTTGTTATTGGTTTTTTCAATGCAAGGACAATCAACAGTAACTAAAAATTTAGGAGATTATTCAATTTTAAAAATTTATAATGGAATTGATGTAGAACTGATAAAATCTACCGAACATCGACTTGAAATTACAGGAGAAAAGTCTGAAATGGTAAAAATTAAAAATGTTAACAATACTTTAAAATTATCCTTACCTTTTTCATTAAAACCAGCCAACAATTACTCTGATGGAAAGGTTTTAATTAAAATTTACTACAAAAATAATATTGATGTCATTGATGCAAACGAAGGATCTACGATTACAGGAAAAGATTTTGTTCAAGACAAAGTTGAAATAAAAGCACAAGAACGCGCTTTTATCAATTTAGTTATAAAGGCTAAAAATATTATTGTAAGTGCTGTTTCAGGAGGAATTGTCAAGCTATCAGGAGAGGTAAATAATCAAGATGTAGGTGTAGATTTGTATGGGGTTTATCACGGTTTTGGATTGAACGTGGAAAATAGCTCTATGGTAAAAGCGGGAACAGGTGCAAAGGCTGAAATTTTAGCAGGAAAAGTTTTAAATGCAACGGTGAGTTTTGGGGGCTCTATTTTTTACAAAGGAGATCCAGAGTTAATTCGTGATAAAAAAGTAGTAGGAGGAATTATTCAGAAAAAGGATTAAGAATTTCTTTGATCACTGTAAGAACGTTTTTTGTATATTTGTATTATAAAACTTAACGAAATGAATACTTTAAATATATTTTTATTAGGCATGCCAAGTGGTGGTTCTTGGATAATTATTGCAATTGCAATTTTACTATTATTTGGTGGTAAGAAAATACCAGAACTAATGAAAGGTTTAGGTGGTGGAATTAAGGAGTTCAAAAAAGCCTCTAAAGAAGAAAAAAAAGAAGAAAAATTAGAAGAAGGAAACTAATTCTAAAATTGCATAACATAAAAGCTCGGTTTGAAAATTTCAAACCGAGCTTTTTTGTAAAATATGAATTTAAAAACGTTTTATTTAGAAATGAATTTACTCTTTTAACTTCTTTTTTTTGTGTTTTTCATTGCTTCGCCAATTTGATTGCTAGCCGTAAAGCTTGCAACCATATCATTCAACATTTGGCTACCCGCTTGTGGTGAATTTGGCATTAAAATTAAATTACTATTGGTTTCTTGTCCAATTGATTGTAATGTGTCATAATGTTGTGTAACAACAATAAGTGCAGAGGCTTCTTGAGAGTTGATTCCAACCTTATTTAAGACTTCTACAGATTCTTCCAAACCACGAGCAATTTCTCTACGTTGGTCTGCAATTCCTTGTCCTTGTAAACGTTTACTTTCTGCTTCTGCTTTTGCGCGTTCAACAATTAAAATACGTTGTGCGTCTCCTTCGTACTGGGCCGCTACCTTTTCTCTTTCGGAAGCGTTAATTCTATTCATTGCTTCTTTTACTTGTGCGTCTGGATCAATATCGGTTACTAAGGTTTTAATAATATCATATCCGTAAGTCATCATTGCATCATTTAATTCTGATTTTACAGCAATAGCAATATCATCTTTTTTCACAAAAACGTCATCCAATTTCATTTTTGGAACTTCTGCTCTTACCACATCAAAGACATAGGAAGTAATCTGATCATGGGGATAGTCTAACTTGTAAAAAGCATCATATACTTTGTCACGAATCACTTTATATTGAACGGATACTTTCAATTTTACAAATACATCATCTAGGGTTTTGGTCTCAATAATGACATCTAATTGTTGAATTTTCAAACTCAATCTTCCTGCAATTCTTTGCACTCCAGGAATTTTTAAATGAAATCCAGAATGGCGAATACTCGTAAACCGACCAAAGGTTTCAATTATTGCTGCTGTTTGTTGTTTAACAATAAAATAGGAAGCAAATATTAGTAAGATAATTGCAATGATAATTATAAATGGAATTGTTGGCATGGCGATAGTTTTAATGAATAATTTCTCTTTAGCAAAGATACAATTTTTATCCTTTTAGAGTATTAGACGCATAAAACCATAAATGTTATAAAATTTTTTTTGAAACAAAAAAACTGAATCTCTCTTTTGGTTTTATAGAAAAACCTAGGGAAATTCAGTATTGTAGTAAAAATGTAAATAAAATTACAGCGTTGCGATTGCTTTTTCGATTCGGGAAATGGTTGCTTCTTTTCCAATCATTTCCATAATGTCAAACAGATGAGGACCTTTTAAAGCACCAACTAAACTCAATCGAAGAGGTTGCATTATTTTTCCAAAACCAATTTCTTTCGCAGTGATCCATTCTTTTACAAGCACTTCTGTGTTGGCGGCTGAAAAGTCTTCAATAGGTGAAAGAATAGCAATAAATTCCTGCATCAATTCATTTGTTTCTGGTTTCCAATTCTTTTTGGTTGCCTTTTCGTCATATTGTGAAGGGTTTTCAAAGTAGAAATCAGAGAGATTCCAGAAATCCGATACAAAAACAGCTCGTTCTTTGATGGCACTTACTACTTTTTGAACGTATTCTTTGGGTTTTGAAATTCCCTTTTCGCGAAGTATTGGAAGAAATACATCGGTCAATTCGGCATCATTTTTAGTCAACATGTATTGCTGATTGAACCAATTCGTTTTTTCTGGACTAAACTTTGCGCCAGATTTACTTACTCGTTTCAAATCAAAGGTTGCGATTAATTCTTCTAAAGAGAAAATTTCCTGCTCTGTACCTGGATTCCATCCTAACAATGCCAGCATGTTGATAAATGCGTCTGCAAAATATCCATCTTCTTTGTACCCGCGCGAAATCGCTCCTGTTTCTTCATTGGTGTATGCCAAAGGAAATACCGGAAACCCTAGTTTATCTCCATCACGTTTGCTTAATTTTCCTTTTCCAACGGGTTTTAAGATCAATGGTAAATGAGCAAATTTTGGTGTTTTCCAGTCAAAGGCTCTGTAAAGTAAGACATGCAATGCCATTGAAGGCAGCCATTCTTCACCACGAATCACATGAGAAATTTCCATCAGGTGGTCATCAACAACATTTGCTAAATGATAGGTCGGCATTCCGTCCGATTTAAATAAGATTTTATCATCTAAAACATTGGTGTCGATTCTAATTTCTCCTCGAATTTCATCGCTCATCACAAGGGTTTCGTCTTGTGGAGATTTGAAACGAATGACATATTTATCACCATTTTCAATTCGGGTTTGTACTTCTTCTTCAGTTAAAACTAAAGAATTTACCAAACGTCCACGCTCTCTGTTGTGCCAATTATAAATAAAGGTTTTCCCTTTTTCTTCATGACCTTTTCGTTCTATGTCTAATTGTTCTGCGGTATCAAACGCGTAATACGCCCAACCTGATTTTAATAAATGAGCGGCATATTCTTTGTACAATTCTTTTCGTTCCGATTGTCTGTAGGGACCAAAATCTCCTGATTTAGACTCGTTACTACCAACTGGTGCAGGGCCTTCATCAAATGGAATACCACACCATTCTAAAGCATCTATAATGTATTGTTCTGCATTGGCAACATACCGTGTTTGGTCTGTGTCTTCAATCCGAAGGATAAAAGTTCCTTGGTGTTTTTTGGCGAATAAATAATTAAACAAAGCGGTTCTTACACCTCCGATATGTAGAGGTCCTGTTGGACTTGGTGCAAAACGAACACGAACATTAGATTCCATTTTTCTGTTTTTTTGATGCTACAAAGATACTTTTTAAAGAAAAAACACGCTACTGAATCAACGATTATTCCTTCAAATAAATGAAAGGTCTTTTTAATTGTTTTAATAGGAGACAACTCCTTTTGAGAATTATTTGGTTGCAGATCAATTGAAAAACAGTATTTTTATTCGTTGATTATGGAAGCCTACCAAGCAATAATAGAGAAACTACGTTTATTTACACGTAAATTTTATAGAAATGAATTGATCAAAGGAGGGATTTTGTTTTTCTCTTTAGGATTGGTGTACCTTTTTGTAACACTATTCATTGAATATTTTCTTTGGTTACAACCATTTGCAAGAACTCTTTTATTTTGGATGTTTATTGTGGTCGAAATGTATTTGTTTTTTCGGTTTATTTTGCAGCCGAGTTTTAAATTATTGGGCTTACAAAAAGGGATTTCCTTCAAAGAGTCTTCTAAAATTATTGGAAATCATTTTCCAGAGGTACAAGATAAGCTCCTGAACATTCTTCAACTTCAAGAAGATTCCTCCCAGTCCGATTTATTGATAGCGAGTATTGCTCAAAAAGCAAATGAATTACAAGCCATCCCTTTTGTAAAAGCGATTGATTTTTCAAAAAACACTCATTATTTAAAGTATATTTTGTTTCCTCTTTTTATTTTTGGGCTTACTTTTTTTACAGGGAACTCCGAAATTTTGACACAGAGCTTTCATCGAGTGGTTAATTACAAAACAGCTTATACGCCACTCGCTCCCTTTTCTTTCTATCTTAAAAATGATTCCTTAGAAGTTTTGCAAGGAAAATCGTTTACGGTTTTTTTTCAAACAGTGGGGAGTGTGCACCCAGAGGAAGCAAAAATTGTATTCAATAATCAAGCGTATTTTCTTTCAAAAAATAACAAAAATAATTTTGAATATACCTTTCCCGAGGTACAGGAGGAGACGAGTTTCTTTGTGACTTCCAACGGAATTCAATCACAAAACTTTACACTTTCTATGGTAAAGACACCAACAATTTTGTCTCTGTCTATGGATGTGAATTACCCTAACTATCTTAGAAAACAAAACGAAACCATTCAACATACTGGAAATCTTATTTTACCTGAAGGAACCAGGGTTGTTTGGAAAGTAACTACAAAAACAACGGATTGTGTTTCTTTTATTTCGAATGATAAAAAGAGTTCTTTTAAGGCTGTTTCTGAAAATTATTTTGAATTTGAAAAGCGAATTTTTAAACGACTTTCCTATCAAATTACGTCTTCAAATTTGAAGATCCCAGATTATGAGCGTTTATCATTTTCTGTTGATGTTGTCAAAGATGAATATCCAAGAATTACTATTCAATCAAATATTGATTCTATTTCTCATGGTATTGCTCAATTTGCAGGTCAAATTTCGGATGATTATGGATTTAAAAAATTAGAATTTGTCTATTATGATGAATCGCATCCAGAAAAGATACAAATGTTAGAAATTCCTATTAGAAAACAAAACCTTCAAACGTTTTATTTCCAACTTCCAGAAAGATTACAACTTTTAGATGGGGTAAATTACAAGCTCTTTTTTCAAGTTTTTGATAATGATGCTGTAAATGGAAGTAAAAAAACGAAATCTATTATTTTTGATTACCGTAAAAAGTCTGCTTCTGAAATTGAACAAGCACTTTTAAACGAACAAAAAAACACGATTAACGATTTAGAAAGTACCATTCAAAAACAACGCTCACAGCAATCTGAATTTAAAAAGCTACAAGAAGAAATTCAACAGAACAAAAAGTTCAGTTGGAGCGATGAAAAGAAAGTCCAGGCATTTATCAAACGGGAGAATCAATACAAAAAAATGATGCAGCGTCAAGCAAATCGGTTGCAAGAAAACTTAAGTGAAAAGAAGTCTGAAAACAACAATTTAGAAACAACAAAAGAGGAATTAGAGAAGCGTATTGAAGAGTTGCGAAAATTGGATCAGCAACAAAAACTACTAGACGAAATTGCGAAAATTGCTGAGAAACTTAACAAAGAAAACTTTGTCAAAAAAGCAAAAGAATTGGCTCAACAAAACAAGCAACAAGAACGAAGCTTAGAGCGAACGTTAGAACTTATAAAAAGGTTTTATGTTGAACAAAAAATGATGCAAATCGCAAATCAGGTGGAGGATCTTTCAAAAGAGCAATTTAAACTCTTAGAAAAAAAGGACTCTCTTTCTGTTGCTCAAAAAGAGATTCAACAGAAGTTTGATGATTTGCAAAAGGAGTTGGATCGTTTAGAAAAAGACAACGAAAATCTAAAAGAACCTTTGGAGTTACCCGACACTATAGATGAGCAAGAGCAGGTAGAAGAGTCTCTGTCAAAAGCGGAAGAAAGTATTTTAAAAAAAGATTCTAAATCGACTTCAGAAAGCCAACAAAAGGCAGGGCAAAAGATGAAGGATATGAGTGCAAAAATGCAACAAGCGATGTTAGAAATGGAAATGGATACGATGGAGGAGAATCTAGAGGATCTTCGGAAGGTTTTAGAAAATTTAGTCATCTTTTCTTTTCAACAAGAAATTTTAATGAATAGGTTTGAGGAATCGTTTACAACCCATCCAGATTTTGGAGAGGACCTTAAAAAACAGAACGAGCTCAAAACCTATTTCGAACACATTGACGATAGTCTTTATGTTTTGGCCATGCGGTTGCCAAAAATTACTACGAAGATTCAAGATGAATTAGCTTCTACCCATTACAATTTAGCACAAGCTTTAGAGAACTTTTCAGAAAACAGTTTTTCAACAGGAATCTCCAATCAACGATATGTTATGACTGCTGTAAATACTTTAGCAGATTATTTAAGTGGAATTTTAGACAGTATGATGAATCCTAATTCGATGAAGATGGGAAAAGGAAAAGGGGATGGATTCAGTTTGCCAGATATTATTCAAAAGCAAGGGGAGTTGTCAGAAAAAATAAAAAAAAGCCTATCAAAAGGGAAAAATCCTGGCGATCAGAAGGAGAATGGTAAACCGATGAAACAAGGGGAGAAAGGAGAACCAGGGAGTTCTGGAGAAAATGGCAAGAATGGTAAAAGTGAGCAAAAAGGCAGCAAAGGTTCGAATGGACAAGGCGGTGATGAGAATGAAGATTTGGATGGAGAATTGTACGAAATATTTAAAGAACAAACCCTGTTAAGGCAACAGCTACAAGACGCTCTTCAAGAGGGGGAAGGAGCTAGTCCTTCTGGAAAAGCTGCAGCAAAAAAAGTTCTTAAAACTATGGAGGAGCTTGAAAATGAGATTCTAGAAAAAGGTTTTCATTCAGAGACTTTACAAAAAATGCAAAATCTCCATTATGAGTTCTTAAAACTTGACAATGCTGTTTTGGAACAAGGGAAGGATCGCAAGAGAAAATCTACAACTAACCAGTTGCGATTAGCTCCTAAAAAAAGTAAAGAACTTGAGTTTAAGAAGTTGTTTTACAATCAAACAGAGATTTTAAACAGACAATCATTACCTTTGCAGCAAAATTATAAAGTGAAGGTTCGGGAATATTTTTCGGATTTTAAAAATAAAAAGCAATGATTAGTTTTAATTACGAAATAGAATTTGCCTTAGAAGATGAAAATCGTCTAGAAAAATGGATAGAATCGGTGATATTAAACCAAGGATACACTCTAGGTGAGGTCAATTATATATTTTGTGATGATGTCTATTTGCACAAACTGAACGTCGAGTTTTTACAACACGATACCTTGACTGATGTGATCAGTTTTGATAATACGGTTGGAAAAAATATCAGTGGTGATATTTTTGTTTCTATTGATCGTGTCAAAGAGAATGCAAATGATTTTAAAGTTTCTTTTGAAGAGGAATTGCAACGAGTGATGATTCATGGTGTTTTGCATTACTTAGGCTATAAAGACAAAACTCCCCAAGATGAATCAGAAATGAGGCATCAAGAAGACAATGCTTTAATGTTATTAAATAACTGATTATCAAGTAATTAATTAATAGTTTCACGTGGAACAATCTTATGAGTTTATTTTCAACAGTATTTGATGTTATTGTAGTTGGTGGTGGTCACGCGGGTAGTGAAGCTGCTGCAGCTAGTGCTAATATGGGCGCACATACTCTATTAATCACAATGAATTTGCAAAATATTGCGCAAATGAGTTGCAATCCTGCTATGGGCGGAATTGCGAAAGGCCAAATTGTCCGAGAGATTGATGCTTTGGGTGGGTATAGTGGAATTGTAACCGATAAGACTGCGATTCAGTTTAAGATGCTCAATAAGTCTAAAGGACCTGCTATGTGGAGTCCGAGAGCTCAATCTGATCGTATGCAATTTGCAGAGTGTTGGAGAACCATGCTAGAACAAACCGATAACTTAGATTTTTATCAAGACTCTGTAAATGGATTGGTGTTTGATGGAGATACTATTGTTGGAGTGAAGACTGCTTTGGGATTAGAAATCAAAGCCAAAACGGTCATTATTACTGCAGGAACTTTTTTAAATGGATTGATCCATATTGGAGAAAAAACTTTCGGAGGAGGTAGAGCAGGAGAAAGTTCCTCTACTGGAATCACAGAAGATTTAGTGAAAAAAGGGTTTGAGTCTGGAAGAATGAAAACAGGAACACCTCCAAGAGTGGACAGTCGTTCTTTAGATTTTTCTAAAATGATAGAACAACCAGGAGATGAAAATCCGGATAAATTTTCCTATTTGCCAACGACTACCTCTTTAGTCAAACAACGTTCTTGTTATCTAACCTACACCAATCAAAAGGTTCATGATCTTTTGCGTGAAGGATTTGATCGCTCTCCAATGTTTAATGGTAGAATCAAATCAACGGGGCCAAGATACTGTCCTTCTGTTGAAGATAAAATAGATCGTTTTGCAACCAAAGAAAGACATCAAATTTTTGTTGAACCAGAAGGTTGGACCACAGTAGAGATTTATGTAAATGGTTTTTCTACCTCATTGCCAGAAGACATTCAAGATAAAGCAATTCGATCTATTGAAGGTTTTGAAAACGTAAAGTTTTTAAGATATGGATATGCAATAGAATATGATTTTTTCCAACCTACACAGTTGACACATTCTCTAGAAACTAAATTGGTGAAAAACTTGTTTTTTGCAGGTCAAATTAATGGAACTACGGGGTACGAAGAAGCTGCTGCACAAGGATTAATGGCGGGTGTGAATGCTGCTTTAAAAGTTCAAGGAAAACCACCCTTTATATTAAAAAGAAACGAAGCATATATTGGAGTTTTAGTGGATGATTTGATTACTAAAGGAACTGAAGAGCCATACAGAATGTTTACGTCTCGAGCTGAATACCGAACGTTGTTGCGTCAGGACAATGCCGATTTACGATTGACACCCCTTGCCTATGAATTAGGTTTAGCATCTAAAGAACGTCTAGATCGTGTTACCCAAAAGAAAGAAAAGACCGCCTTGTTAATTCAGTTTTTGGAAGATACTAGTGTTAAAGAAGAGGAGGTGAATCCTATTTTAGAAACAAAGGGATTGGCAACCATAAACCAGTCGATGAAGTTATTTAAAATTGCTGCCAGGCCTCAACTGTCATTTTCAGATTTTACTTCTATAGAAAAATTAAATCAGTTTATTGCCAAACATCAAATAGATCATGAGGTGATCGAACAGGTTGAGATTCACCTTAAGTATTCTGGATATATTGAGAAGGAAAAAAACAATGCAGACAAACTAAATCGCTTAGAGAATGTGGTGATTCCGTCCTCGTTCAATTTCCAAAAATTACAATCCATCTCTTTCGAAGCAAGAGAAAAACTGACAAAAATTCAACCCACATCCATCTCACAAGCTAGTAGAATTAGCGGAGTATCTCCTAGTGATATTTCTGTGTTATTGGTTCACATGGGAAGGTAAAAAAACAAAAATTACAAGATGTTCCACGGGGAACATTTTATATTGTTATGTGATTATGTTGAAAGAAAAAGCACTTCAAGAAAACTTAATACCCTTTTTAGAATGTAAAGACTACACTGTTTCTGGAGAGCGGTATTCAGTGCTTAGAAATTCAATGTATGATCTTTTGGTGACTTCCCCGGTTCCAAAAGATTTGGAAAACTACTATCAAAGTGATGCGTACATATCTCATACAGATGCAAAAAAATCACTTTTAGACAAGGTTTACCAAGCAGTAAAATCACATGCAATTCGAAAGAAGGTTGCGTTGATCAATTCGTTTTCTACAACTCAAAAAACACTTCTAGACATTGGTGCTGGAACTGGCGACTTTTTACAGGAGTGTCTTCAAAATAACTGGGAAGCTTTTGGGGTAGAACCAAATTTAAAGGCAAGAGAAATTGCAAAAAATAAAAATGTTATACTCGAGAAAGATCTTTCATTTTTTGCAAATCAAAAGTTTGATGTCATTACCCTTTGGCACGTTTTAGAACATATAGAGAATTTAGAAATCTATATTCAAACTTTAAAAAATCAATTAAATGAGAATGGGACTCTTTTAATTGCAGTACCAAATCACAAGAGTTTTGATGCAGCCTATTATGGAAAATATTGGGCCGCTTATGATGTGCCAAGACACCTATGGCATTTTTCTCAAACAAGCATTCAAAAAATATTTGAGCACATTTCTATGAAGGTAGTCAAAGTTCTTCCAATGAAATTTGATTCGTATTATGTGTCGTTGTTAAGTGAGAAATATAAAAATGGAAAAATGAATTTTTTTAAATCCTTTTGGATTGGTTTTCTGTCAAATCGAAAAGCCAAAAAGACTTCTGAGTACTCTTCTTTGATTTATGTGATAAAAAACCAGCAAAAACATACAGAAATCGCTTTAAAACCACTTTAACACTTTTTGTAATAACAGTGTTTCAATAAAAAATAAAATGCGCTTAAAACGAATATTCTAACCGCATTTTTAATAAGAATAATTGATAGTTTTTAATTTTTTATCAGTTTTAGCTATTTAATAAAAACAACCCAATGATAGAGATGATAAAATAGACAGCTAAGCTCATTGCTCCTGCATAGTCTTTTGCAAGACGTTGTCCAATCAATAAAAAAATCAGACTAAGCGCAGAAAGCTCAATTCCCAAAATTGCCAACTCTTTCAATTCGGAAGTGTACAGTTGATAGACCCCAGCAATCATTAAAAAACTTGCAGCCAATTCTACGACAAGAACTATGGCTAACAAAAGAGGAACGCTATTTTTTAAGGGTGAGTTTTTAAAATGATCTTTTATAAAAGAGACGTTTCCGTTCCAATCAGTTAGCTTGTCAATGCCAGACTGTAAAAAGGTTACGATTAAAAACATGAGGGTTAAAACTTCGGTGGGGTAATTTGAAAAAATGTTCATGAGAGAGGGTTTTTAAAATCAAGTGTTTTTACCAGATTTAAATTTTTTTAAATTTATAAAAAAGCGCCATCAATTGGATTCTAAATCTCAATTTTATTTTCATGATTTTTTTATCTTTTAGCAAAGCTTCCAGCATTAAAGCTTCCTTAGTTTAAGAATTCTATTTTATTTTTATGATTTTTTTAAAGATGGTTTCATAAGTTTTGATCCATTTCTCTACCGAAATTTTTGTACACAAGTCACCGATCAAATCATAAGGAATCTCATTTATGTTTTTAAAACGGATGCAGCTTTTTCCCATATCGAGGGCTCTATCTGTATGCTTCGGATATTCTTGAATAAACCAGTTAAACAATTCTTTAATCGCATAAATTCCCGAATTGTAGACTTCGATATAATTTTTCTGAGATGCGATACTCATAAATGGCAAGGGGTTCTTAGGGTTGCAATGATATCCGTTGGGATATATTGTATGAGGAACAACATAGCCGATCATGCCATAATTGATACACTCCTGAAAACCTTCGGGTAAGTTTTGTTTAATTACAAGACGTAATTTTCTTATGGGCTCCTGTCGTTCTTTAGGAAGTTGTTGGATGTACTCTTCAGGTGAGTCTGCTTCATATTTCATCGATTGATATTTTAATAGATGTTTAGAAGCTTAAAGGTACATAAATTTATTTTTAATTTTAGTGAAAATGGTTTGAGCAAGTTTTTCTTTGCTTTCAAGAGTCCAGCCTGCAATATGAGGAGATAATAGTACATTTTCTGCACTGATTAAATATTCAAATGCTTCAGGCAATTGAAGAGAGTTAGAAGTTTCTCCTTTTTTAAATAAATCTTCGAAAGAGGTTTTTTCATATTCCAAAACATCCAATCCTGCGCCCAATATTTTTCCAGATTTTAGCGCAGTCACCAACGCTTTGGTTACTACAGAGGTTCCACGTGCAGTATTGATTAGCCAGAAATTCTTCTGAAATCCATCAATGAAATTTGAATTCACCATATTTTTTGTGAGTTCGGTTTGCGGGGTATGCAGGCTCAATACATCACATTTATCTTGGAGTTCTTGTAAGCTTATTTGAGTACAATTTTCGTCTCCAACATTTGGTTTTAGATCATAACAAAGGACCCGAACATCAAAGCCACGGAGTTTTTTAGCGAACGATTTTCCCATGTTTCCATAGCCAATCAATCCAATTGTTTTTCCGTCTAGTTCAATTCCCCGATTGTCTTCACGCAGCCATTTCCCATTTCTTACCTCACGATCTGCTTTGTTCAATTTATTAAAAAGAGACAGTAGCATGGCTAAAGAATGTTCGCCAACAGCATTTCGATTCCCTTCCGGAGCAGCAATCAATTCAATTTTTTTTGAGGCAGCGTATTCACAATCGATGTTTTCTAGACCTGCGCCTACCCGACCAATAAATTGTAAGTTGGTCGCTTTTTCTAAAAAAAGGGCATCAATTTTAAATCGACTTCGAATGATCATCCCATCATACAAATGAATCTTTGCCATTATTTCTTCTTTGGAAGAAGTATAATCTTCGTCATTTTGAAAACCAATTTTACGAAGTTGGTTGATTAATAATGGGTGATTGCTATCTAAGTGTAATATTTTCAAAGGTTGAAAGTATAAAGTTTTGGCAAGTGTTCTATTTTGAAATCAAATAGAACCAATTGCTCTAATATTGTTCCTTTTCATTTGGGAAATCGCCTGTTTTTACATCCGAAATATAGCCTTCAAAAGCATTTGTCATTTCTGCATATAGATCCATGTATCGTCTTAAAAAACGAGGATGAAATTCATGAGTCATCCCAATCATGTCATGGGTTACTAAAACCTGACCGTCTACACCGTTTCCTGCACCAATTCCGATTACTGGAATGGTCAAGGCTTCGGCTACTCTTTGAGCCAATTTTGCAGGAACCTTTTCCAAGACGATAGAAAAACAACCAATTCTTTCAAGCATTAAAGCATCTTCCATAAGTTTTTCTGCTTCTTCATCTTCTTTTGCTCTTACCGTATAGGTTCCAAATTTATAAATAGATTGAGGGGTTAAACCCAAATGACCCATCACAGGGATTCCTGCATGTAAGATTCTTTTGATCGATTCTTTAATTTCTTTCCCACCTTCCATTTTTATTGAATGCCCACCTGATTCCTTCATGATTCGAATTGCAGATCGCAAGGCTTCTTTTGGATCTGATTGGTAACTTCCAAAAGGCAAATCTACGACAACCAAACAACGTTCGATAGCCCTTACAACAGAGCTCGCATGGTAGATCATTTGGTCTAAAGTAATGGGCAAGGTTGTTTCATGACCTGCCATGACGTTTGAAGCAGAATCTCCAACCAAGAGCACATCAATTCCTGCCCTGTCTAAAATTTTTGCCATGGTATAATCGTAGGCAGTAAGCATCGAGATCTTCTCTTTATTTGCTTTCATTTCTATCAACGTTTTCACGGTAACTCTCTTATACTGCTTTTTTGCTACAGACATAATATCTAGTTGTTTTATGAGGTAAAAGTACTAAATAAAGTATGATAATTGTAGCGTTTATTTTTTTCGCAGCTAGATCATGATATTTTTTTCGTTATTTATTTTTTTGTGTAGATTTAACTTTTAAAATCTAGCTTCGTATCATGATAAAGTCAAATTATTTTCTTTTCTTACTTTTTATAACCATCCAAATTTCTGCTCAGAAGCCGTCAGAAGAAACCGCAATTAAAGAAGTGGTTGCTACTTTTTTTAAGGCCTTGCATCAAGGAGATAGTTCTCTAATGAAAACAACATTAGATAATGAGGTTAAAATTCAAACTACCTTTACCAATATTTCTGGAGAAAAAATATTAAAAACGGATTCTAAAATACAACTGCTTACAGCAGTTTCTAATAAAAAGCCTACAGATTTATATGAAGAAAAACTACTTTCAATAAAAATTGAGGTAGATGGAAATTTAGCCTCTGTGTGGACTCCTTATGAGTTTTATCTGAACGGAACTTTTAGTCATTGTGGTGCAAATTCTTTTCAGTTGTTTGATGATAATGGGCAGTGGAAAATTATCTACTTGGTTGATATGCGAAGAAGATCAAATTGCAATATAGATGTTTCTAGAAAATAGCGTACATTTATGCTGTTATAGAAAAGATGAGCAACACTAAAGAACATAAATTAGCACCAAACACATGGGTTGATCGTTATGCAGATTACCTCTATTCTTATGCCATTGTTAGGGTAAATGACTCGGAGGTTGCCAAAGATTTGGTACAAGAAACGTTTTTTGCAGGGTTCAAATCGGCTAAAAAATTTTTAGGAAAATCTACAGAAAAAACCTGGTTGGTCTCTATTTTTAAGCGGAAAGTAGTAGATCATTACCGAAAAATAAATTCTAACAAAGGGAAGGCAGAAGTGCGAATGAATTTTTACGAATCGGGAGAGCATGAAGGAAATTGGATTGAAGAAAGAGCTCCACAAAGTTGGAAAAACTCATCTGACTCAGCCATAGAAAATGAGGAATTAAAAGTGCAATTAGAACAGTGTATCAATTCTTTGCCAGACAAATACGCCATGGTTTTTCGAATGAAAACGATACAAGAGTTTGAGACTGAAGAGATTTGTAAGGAACTGCAGATTAGTACGTCCAATTTATGGGTGATGATTCACAGAGCAAGAACTCAGTTGAGAAAATGCATGGAAGAACATTGGTTTCGAGTATAATTCAGAATTTTTAACCTGAAATGAAGCAAATAAGAGTTCAAGATATATCATGAAGATGAAATTTAAAATGACATGTGACGAGGCGTCAACTGTTTGCGACAAAAGTCAGTATCAAGAAGCTTCATTTTGGGAGCGTATCAAGTTAACATTTCATTTATTGAACTGTAACCTCTGTACGTTGTATGTAGATCAAAACAGAAAAATGACCCATCTTTTTAAGATGAAATCCTCAGCATGTAAAAACGAAAACTTTTGTTTGACAACAAAAGAGAAAGAGGTCTTGCACAAAATGATACAAGACCAAAGCGATTCCATAGAATAAGAGACACTTTCTCAAGTCTATAATTCAGATATTAATAGCACAACACCTTTTGTTTTTTTGTAGCTTTGGGCCAAACTTAGAAACGATGTTTTTACCAGAAAAAGTAGACGAATACGTTGTGTCCCATTCGCAAAAAGAACCTAAAATTTTACAAGAATTGACGAAGGAAACTTGGCAAAAGGTACTCAATCCAAGGATGATTAGTGGCGCATATCAAGGACGAGTTTTGTCTATGATTTCGAAGTTGATTCGCCCTCAACAGGTGTTAGAAATAGGGACTTTTACAGGCTATTCTGCATTGTCTATTGCCGAAGGTTTACCCAAAGATGGCACAATTTATACGATTGACAAAAATGAAGAATTGGAAGAATTACAACAGAAGTATTTTAATGCATCAGCATACAAAGATCAAATTAAAACCTTTTCAGGAAACGCCTTAGACATTATCCCAACACTTGACATTCAATTTGACCTGGTTTTTATTGATGCAGACAAGTTAAACTACACACATTATTTTCACTTGATTATTGACAAAATGAACTCAGGAGGAATCATCTTATCAGACAATGTACTTTGGTACGGAAAAGTTGCAGAAATTGCTGATGAAAAGGATGTAGATACGATTGCTTTGCAAGCTTACAATACCTTGTTAAATAATGATGAGAGAATAGAAACGGTAATGTTGCCTATTAGAGATGGCTTAACAATTAGTAGAGTCAAATAACCGTTATAGGTTTCGTTTGATAGGGCCGGTAAAATCGTCAATACCGTTTTTTACATTCTCAATTTCTTTTTGAATGTTTTTGGTAATATCAGTATCTATACCATGATTTTTAGCACTGTCATTAATTTCTTTTTTAATGTCATTGGTGGCGTCTTTTACCTGACGAATTCCTTTCCCCAAACCTCTTGCGATTTCGGGTATTTTATCCGCGCCAAATACCATCACTACGATTAATAAAATCACAAAAATTTCAGGTCCTCCAATAAATAAAAAAGGTGTTTTCATCTGAAGACAAAGATAGAAAAAAGCAATCATACAAAGAGTAGTTTTTTTTCAGAAAGAATTTGTTTATCTCGACACATATAGCTGTAGTTGTATGACTAAAATGACGTTTTATCAAAAAAAACCTCCTTTAGAAGGGATGTTTTTGTTCTTTTTTTTCTAAAATAACAGCTTGTAAGAACCACTTATTCTTAATATTTCCCACAAAACAGAAGATTTGTACCACTTATGTATTCGAGCTTAATTTTTTATTAATTAAACTAGTATTCATGTAAATTGGTAGCGAAAAGAATTTTTTAAACCATTAAAAAATGAACGGAAAAAAAACCTACTTATTACAGCGCTTGTAGACAATACCTCTTTTCAAAATTGGGCGCTCCAAAAAAACACTGCTGATATTCTTTATTGGGAGGAATGGATTCAAAAAAATCCAGATAAAAAAGAGCTTTTAGACAAAGCCAAAGAGATTGTTCTAGGAGTTCCTTTTCAGAAAAGATTTGTTGATAAAGATAAAGTATCTAGTGAATGGAGAAAATTAAAAGCTAAAATTTTAGCAAACACCATTCATCTAAAATAATATTGGAGTGAAATTTATTTTTTTGTCAACATTCTTTTAATTTCATTCAATTTCATTAAAGCCTCTATTGGGGTTAGCGCATCGATATTTGTTGCTAAAATTTCTTCTTTGATATTTTCGAGTAAAGGATCGTCTAGTTGGAAAAAACTCAATTGCATTTCTTCGTGTTGGGTTTGTTTTAAAACTTCTTTTACTTCTGCACTTTTATTGTTTTTTTCAAGTTGAGCCAATATTTTATTTGCTCTATGAATTACCACATTTGGCATACCGGACAATTTTGCAACGTGAATTCCAAAACTATGATTGCTTCCTCCAGAGACCAATTTTCGCAAGAACACAATAGTGTCTTTGAGTTCTTTTACAGATACATTAAAGTTTTTAATTCGCTCAAAAGTACTGGTCATTTCATTGAGCTCATGATAATGGGTCGCAAACAGGGTTTTGGGTTTGGAAGGATGTTCATGTAAAAATTCCGAAATGGCCCAAGCAATTGATATTCCGTCATAGGTAGAGGTTCCACGGCCAATTTCATCCAATAAGACCAAACTACGGTCAGAAATATTGTTTAGAATAGAGGCGGTTTCGTTCATTTCAACCATAAATGTCGATTCGCCCATAGAAATATTATCACTTGCTCCTACTCTGGTAAAGATTTTGTCAACAATCCCAATTTTTGCGTTTTGTGCAGGGACGTAACTTCCCATTTGTGCGAGTAATACAATCAGAGCGGTCTGGCGTAAAATGGCAGATTTTCCCGACATGTTGGGCCCAGTAATCATGATTATTTGTTGCTGATTACGATTCAGCACCACATCGTTTGCAATATAATTTTGATCAACAGGCAATTGTTTTTCAATAACAGGGTGTCTTCCGTTTTTAATTTCTAAATCTGTTGATTCATCCATTTGTGGACGCACATAATTGTTGTCAATGGCCAGTACAGAGAAAGACAATAAACAGTCTATTTTTGCTATAATTTGTGCATTTTCTTGCACTTTTTGCACAAATTGTATGATATATTGCAGTAATTTAGAAAAGACCTCTTGTTCTATTTGTTGGATTTTTTCTTCAGCACCCAAAATTTTGGTTTCGTATTCTTTCAGTTCTTCTGTAATGTACCGTTCTGCATTTACCAGTGTTTGTTTCCGAATCCACTCTTCTGGAACCTTGTCTTTATGAGTATTTCGAACTTCGATATAATACCCAAAGACATTGTTAAAGGCAATTTTTAAACTTGAAATTCCAGTGCGTTCCGTTTCACGTGCTAACATCTGGTCCAGGTATTGCTTTCCAGAATTCGAAATGGCACGTAAATCATCCAATTCTTTGTGCACTCCTTTAGCAATCGCATTCCCTTTATTAATGTTTACAGGTGCATCATCAAACAAGGTTTCAGCAATTTTTTTAATCAAATCATCGCAGGGATGTAATTGATTCCCGAGTTCTTTTACGGTTGTGTTGTTGCTTTTTTCTGCGTCGTTTTTTATGGGTAAAATGGCTTTTAATGAATTTTTAAGCAAGACAATCTCTCTTGGAGAAGCCTTGGTGGTAGCTACTTTAGAAATTAACCGTTCCAAATCGGAAATTTGTTTTAATTGGTAGGTAACAGTCTGTGAAAAAGCTTCAGAATCGACAAAAAATTTGACCAATTCGTGTCTTTTTTGGATCTGGTTAATGTTCTTTAAAGGAAGTGCTAGCCAGCGTTTTAACAGCCTTCCTCCCATGGGAGAAATGGTTTTGTCAATTACGTTTAAAAGGGTTACAGCATTTGCTGAATTTGGGTTGTACAATTCCAAATTACGAACTGTAAATCGATCCATCCACACATAATGATCTTCCGCAATTCTGCTAATTGATTGGATGTGTTTTAACTGATTGTGTTGGGTTTCGGATAAATAATAAAGAATGGCACCGGCAGCAACAACTCCGTGATTTACTTCTTGAATACCAAATCCTTTGAGACTTTTAACTTCAAAATGATTTTGTAAAATTTCACTTGCGTATTCAGCCTGAAAAACCCAGTCGTCGAGATAAAAGGTGTAATACCTATTTTCGAACCATTCTAAAAATTGTTGTTTGTGTTGCTTTTGAACCAACACTTCACTGGGGTTAAAGTTTTGTAATAATTTATCAATGTATTCTGCATCTCCTTGAGCCACCAAAAATTCGCCTGTAGAAACATCTAAAAAGGAGATTCCGAGTTGTTTTGGAGCTCCATTTCGAGAAGGTTTGTCAAAGTGTACCGCGGCCAAAAAGTTGTTGGTTTTGGTTTGTAAAACCTCGTCATTTAAAGAAACTCCAGGGGTAACTAATTCTGTAACTCCTCTTTTTACGATGGTTTTGGTCATTTTAGGATCTTCCAACTGGTCACAAATTGCAACTCGCATCCCCGCTTTTACCAATTTTGGCAAATAGGTGTTTAAAGAATGATGTGGAAACCCTGCCAAAGCCGTTTCGGTTTCACTACCTGCACCCCGTTTTGTAAGAATAATTCCCAATACATGAGCAGCTTTTTTGGCATCTTCACCAAAGGTTTCATAAAAGTCGCCTACCCGAAACAACAGCATGGCATCAGGATATTTCACCTTAATGGCATTGTACTGTTTCATTAATGGAGTTACCTTTTTGGGGGTGGTTTTTGCCAAGTTTCTGGAAATTTTCAATTCGTTTTACGAAGATAGAAAAAAGTTGGTAGCAGTAGGTACTTCTTTGTTGGTTTTCAATTTATATTTATAAACACACCCACAGAATGACTCGGAGACGCTGCAATAATTCTTCCACTAAAAGCGCTTCCAAATTCATAGGAAACACCTATTTTTTTATAAATGCGATAGGCCGCTTGCAGTCCAAAGTTAGTATATTCAATATTGTTTGCAAAGAGACTTCCGTTGGCATCAAAAGTATCTATAGAACCATTTTTTGTAGACTTTAAAACAGTCAATTTTCCGGTCAACCATAATTTTTTAAAAAATTGAAACCCAATTTCTCCTCCCAAATGGATTTCATCAGAAAACCCTTTGGTTCTATGATTGTATCCAACAAATGTTTTTCCGTAAGCAGGAATATTTTTTAGTTTAAATGAAGCTCCCAAATCAACTTGTAAAAGTTGGTTGAATTCTCCATCTCCTGTTTGTAATATGGCAAATTCATTGCCTCCAGAAGTTTCACCAGTGGGAAGCCCCAACTTTAGGCTGGTAGAAAGCGCCAATGAGTTCTTTTTTAAAAGACCATATCTAAGACCAATATCTAAATCTCCAATTGCATTTAAAGAAGCTCCTTTCGTAATGATGTCGCCTCGTGTTCCAGAAACCACATTGTTTTGGTAGGTATTTGTGAAAAATGGAAGATAAGCAATTACATCAAGTTTGTTGGTTAATCCATGCTCTCCATAAAGGCTAACTACATTTGTACCTCGTGTAGGATTCGGATCAATTTCTCCTGTATCGGTATAATGCTTGTCTGCAATGACAGACCAGAGAGAGAGCTTATAATATCCTTTTCCCTTTCCTTTAGTCCATTGTGCAAAAAGTGTGGTCGTTAAAAATAAAAATAAGAGTGTCGTGGTAATTTTTTTATAAATCATTGATGTGTTTTAATTTAATTCAGCAGAACCAAAGATTAAATTTCCTGCGCCTTGACATACAACAACAACATAGCTATATTCATTAATGTTGATATTGTTTAAGGGCAATGAAAAAGAAGTATTGGTAGTTACTCGGTTTACACTTGCTTTTAATCCGTTTGCAATTGATGAAGGATTATTGGTTAAATAAATATGAGTGTCTGGTGCGGTCACAACAAAATTACTAAACTGAAGGCTGGTGCTCGTAAGAACCACTGTTCCTGATAATTGATAACTCCCAGAGAGTGTTCCCGATTTTGATGATGTAGAGAGAACTTCCAAAGTGGATTCATCAGAGAGGCTTGTTCCAGCTTCTAGGGTTGAAGCAGTAATTGTAACCTTGCCTTAAAGCAGTAACCAGACCCGTAGCATTTATACGAGCAATAGAGGGGTCAGAAGAACTCCATGTAATGGTAGATGTTCCCTCAAAATTGACAATATATTGGTGACTTTCATTAATAGATAGGCTCGAAATATCACGAATGGCCAATGTATTATTGGACACATTTATGGAAATGCTTGAAATTAATGTGGTTCCATTTTCGAGGGTAGATACAGAAACAGTAATATCTCCAGGACTGATGGCAGTTAGCAAACCATTACTATTAATAGTAGCTATTGCCGAATTTGAACTTTCCTAAAGAACAGCATTACTAGTATTAAGGTCTCCATTTTCATCAAAATAAGAAAACTCCAATTGATGGGTTTTTCCTATTGCTAGTTGGTTGATTGGGTTGTCTATTCGAATGGTAGAAACCTTTTCTTTTACTTCTAAAGGAAAGGTTACAGAAATAGAGTTGTTGGAGGTTTTTACAGTAATATTGGTTGTTCCAGCAGTCAGGGCGATGGCTTTGCCACGATTATCAATTGTTGCCACAGAGCTGTTTGAGCTGGACTATTCCAACGTCACATCAGGGTCTTCTATTCCAGCGTTGTTTATAAATTTTGGAATAAACACAATTTCTTCACCAACGACTAAAAAGTCAATTTGGTTGGTGATGGTCAAAACTTCTTGAAGAGTCACAACGGTTATACTCGCTACTTTTTTGCTGATTTTTGGGGAGTCTGAATTTGGATTGTCATTTTGAGCAGCGACAGTAATTGTTGCGGTTCCTTCGCCAACAGCGGTTGCCAATCCGTTTGCATCGATTGTTATGACAGCGGTGTCAGAACTTTCCCAGGTGATCAATTCTTTTTTTAACGCTCCAATATCATTGAAGAAATTTGCAGAAAATTGGTATTTCTTGAAAAGAACCAATTCTGTTGGAATGTCTGCTGCGTTTTCAATATCAATCATCGGCTCTCTATAATCGTCAATGACATCATCTCCTACATTACAGGAGCTAATTAATAAAATAAAAGAGATGTATAAAAAAAATCGTTTTTTCATAATTTGCATCGTTTTTTGGTAAGAGTCGTCACAAATCGATCAAACCTTACATTTAAAAGAAAATTAATTTGATTTTAAAAAGGAAAAACATGAAATTGCAATGCCAAATTTCAGGGTTCTGAAATTCAACAAAAAGCATTTGATCGATGAGAAAACTAAAGAATAACGAGTTGAATAGAATTAGCGTTACTGCGTTTAAGGCTACTCCCAAAACACCCTTAATTGTCGTTTTAGACAACATAAGAAGTTTAAATAATATTGGCTCTGTTTTTAGAACTTCAGATGCTTTTTTGATCGAAAAAATATATTTGTGTGGCATTACTGCAATCCCGCCAAACAAAGACATACATCGAACTGCTTTAGGAGCCACAGAATCTGTAGATTGGGAATATGTTGAAGATACCTTAGAATTGGTTCAGAAACTCAAAAGTGATGGCATCAAAGTATTGGCTATTGAACAAGCAGAAAACAGCACAAAATTGAATTGTTTTTTTCCTGAAAAAAATCAGAAATATGCCCTTGTAATGGGAAATGAAGTGAAAGGAGTTCAGCAAGAAGTGGTGAATGCTTCCGATGTCTGTATCGAAATTCCACAGTTGGGCACCAAACATTCTTTAAACATTTCTGTAACTACGGGCGTGGTTTTATGGGATTTGTTTGTAAAAATTTCTCTAGATGCCTAGAATCATTTTTGCAATCATAAAATAAATCAGGATTCCAAAAATATCGTTGGAAGTTGTTATAAAAGGACCTGTAGCAATTGCGGGGTCTATTCCTCTTTTGTTTAAGAATAAAGGAACAAAGGTTCCGATCAAACCAGCAACAATAATCACCACAACTAAAGAAACAGAAATTGCGATCGCTAAGTTTGTGTTGTCTTGATATAGCCAAACAAACAGAAATAGAAAGATGGCCAAAAGAAAGCCATTCAAAGCCGCCAAGAGCATTTCTTTAATCAATCGACTATTGATACTTCCCTTGATGTCGTCGTTTGCCAAACCTTGCACAATAATTGCAGAAGATTGCACACCAACATTTCCTGCCATAGCGGCAATTAAAGGTGTGAAAAAGAAAAGAGCAGAATAAGTTGCAAATACATGTTGAAACCCTTCCATAATGATAAAAGCACCAACTCCTCCAATAAGGCCAAGAAACAGCCATGGAAGTCTCGCTTTGGTAAGGTCTAAAATGCTGTCATCTGCTTCTACGTCTTGTGTAATTCCCGCAGCCATTTGGTAATCTTTGTCAGCTTCATCTTTGATCACATCTACAATATCATCAATCGTAATTCGACCCAATAAAATCTGATTGTCATCGACAACAGGGATGGCTTCCAGATCGTACTTACGCATAATGTTTGCAACATCTTCTGCGTCATCCATTACATTTACAAAATCTACTTTTGGAATGTAAATTTCTGAGATATGAGTTCGTGTTGAAGCGACCAACAAATCTTTTAATGACAAGCGACCTTTCAGTTTTCCGGCATCATCTACCACATAAATAGAGTGTACGCGTCGAACTTCTTCAGCTTGAATGCGCATCTCTTTGACACATTTCAAAACGGTCCAATTTTCGTTGACTTGCACCAACTCTTTTGCCATCAATCCCCCTGCTGAATCTTCATCATAAGAGAGTAATTCTTCAATTTCTTTTAAGTGTACTTGGTCTTCAATTTTTGACATTACTGCTTCTTGCCGATCTTCGGGCAATTCTGCGATCATGTCTGCGGCATCATCAGAGTCTAATTCGTCTATTTCTTCTGCAATTTCTTTTGCAGTAAGATTTTTAAGAATTTTTTCACGAGTATCTTCATCGGTCTCCATTAAAACTGCAGAAGTGGTTTCACTGTCTAAAAGTTTAATGATATAAATCGCTTCTTCAAATGGAATTTCATCGATGACCTCAGCAATATCTGCGTGGTGAACCTCTATAAAAAGAGATTTAATTGCGGCATCGTCTTTAGATTCGATGTAACGGCTTAGGTTTTCAAAAAGTTCATTAGTGATATCAAATGCCATTGAGGATAAGTTTTTTAGTCAATTCAATAAAGTCGTTTACAGACAACTGTTCTGGACGCTTCGCAAATATAGGGTCTTCTTTTAAAGAATCCGAAAGATTAAAGGTTTTTAAACTACTTCGCAGCATTTTTCTTCGCTGATTGAAAGCGGTTTTTACCACTCTAAAAAATAATTTTTCATCTACCGGAAGCGAATAATCTTTTTTTCGAACCAAACGAATCACTCCAGAATCTACCTTGGGAGGCGGATCAAAAACGGTTGGAGGAACTGTAAACAAATATTCTACCTCAAAAAAGGCTTGGGTCAAAACAGAAAGAATGCCGTACACTTTACTTCCTTGTTTTTCTGCAATTCTTTGGGCAACTTCTTTTTGAAACATTCCTGCAAATTCGGGAACAAATTCTCTAAATTCGATGGCTTTAAAGACAATTTGTGTTGAAATATTATAGGGGAAATTTCCAATAATTGCGAGCTGTTTTTGATTGAAAAGGGCCTTTAAATCGTATTTTAAAAAGTCGCCCTCAACGATTTCAAATTTCTCTTTTGAAGTGTCAAGTTTGATGTGTTCATTTGGAAAGGATTCTTTTAAATAAGCAACCGATTCTCGATCCAATTCTATGACCGTAATTTTCGATTTTTTTTGCAATAAGTATTTGGTTAAAACACCCATTCCAGGACCAATTTCTAACACCTCATCATAGTCATTTTCTGTCAGAGCATCTGCAATGTTTTTTGCAATACTTTCATCTTTTAAAAAATGTTGTCCTAAATGTTTTTTTGCTTTAACCTCCATACCTTAATGACTTGTTGTTGGGAAAAATTCGTTGATGATTTTTAATTCGGTTCGAAAAGATAGCATACGCTCGCCAAATTTTTCGACTCCAGATTTTTGAATTCTTGCAGCATCAAATTGGTAGTAGGCATTCAAATCTTCTTTTGTTTTTGCAGTAAATTGTACCGAATACGTTTTTCCGCCCATTTCTTCGTCGATTAATACTTCTGTGAATTTTGCAGACATAAAATGTCCCGTGTCAAGAACCACAGCAATTTGTGTTTCAATCCAAGTTCTCCATTCATCATGGGCACTCTCTTCGATATTGATGGTTACATTATAGATATACATTGTTGTTTATTCGTTTTGCAAAGTTGAGTTATTGGGGCTTGTCCCCGCGTAATTTTCGATATTTCTTCCGAGCATCTACGAGATAAATACTCGAAGGGAAGTCAAAAATAATCTTTTGATAATACTCTGATGCCTTTTCGGGATTATTAAGTTGATTTTTATACAATTCTGCCAATTGGTAATTAGCATCGTCAATTAAAATTCCTTCAGGATTGAGTGCAATTACCGATTCAAAATTGGCAATCGCATTTTTAAAATCGTTTTTTTGGGTCATTAGGATTGCTTGCTTAAAAAGGGCTTCATCTTCGATAGGATGACCTTTAAATTCACGAATAACTTCTGCCAAAACAGCAATTGCCTCTGCCCCTTTATTTTGAAAAGAAAGTAAATCGGCCTTGGCATATGGGAGTAATCCAGATGGAATAGAATCTACTGGTTCATTGTCTGAGATTGTTAAAAATAATTGCAGTGCGTCGTTTGCTATAAGCTGTGTTGTGGCGCTTTTTAAGACTTTTAATTGTGCTTTGGCCCAGGTAAAATCTCCTTTAAAATAACTGGTTTGTGCTACTTTAAATCGTGCTTCTTGTGCTAAGGGATGATTTTTTAATTGGGTTTGAATTTGCGAATAATACAGCAAAGCTTTGTTTGATTTTCCAATAAATACCAGTACATCTCCCAGTTTTAATTTGATGCGTGCTTTGTCAAATTTAGAACTTGAAAAACGAAGCGCATTTTCTAAAACTTCGATTGCTTTTGTAGGGTTGTTTTTGTGAAAGCTCAATAAATTGGCATAAGAAACTTGAACAGCGATGGTTGATTGATTTTCTCCAAATTCTTTAAAAATAGCTAGAAATTGGTTTTCTGCCTCAGGATTTTTAGTGTCAACAGCAATGTTGGCGAGAAATAGTTGGGCTTCAATTTTTTCTTCACGAATATTGGTGTTTTCATTGACAAAAGTAAAAATTTCTTGTGCTGCTTTATAATCTTTGTTCTTGAAGGCAGTTTTTCCCAATTCAAAAAATTCAAAGAGATTTTCAGGATTTCGTTGGTACAATGCTTTTTCTTGAACAAAGGCTTTGTCGTAGTCTTTTTGCTGTGAAAATAACCAACTTAATAAGACATTCCAAACATTCTTTGGGTTGCTGGCCGCTTTGCGTAAAAGGGTTTTTCTGAATAAAATATTATTTTCGTTTTCTCCATCATTGGTAAGGTAGCGACTGAGATATCGTTGTACTGCTTGGAGATAATTGGGGTTGATGTCAATCAGTGAAATATAGTACTGAAACATTTTTTCGTAATCTCCTTGTTCCCCATAAAGTTGTGCAATTTGAAAACTATAGTTGGCATTTGGGTTGTGCTGTTCGGTTTTTTGATACGCAAGTATGGCTTCTTCTAAGAGTGTATAGTTTTTAAAAATGGAAGCAATTAAGCCACCGTAATTTGGATTTTTTTCAATAGATGATAGTGCCTTTTGATAATAGTTTGTTGCAATTTCTTTTTGGTCTTGTCGCTCATAATTGTATCCCAAAAACACATACAAATACCCTTGGGAAGGTTTTTGTTGGATTTGCTCTTGTAGAAGTGATTCTGCTGTAGAAAATTGATTGGTTTCTTGATAGCAAGCAAGCAACCGTTCTAGATAGGCTGTATTAAAAGGACTTGTATTGTAGAGTTTTTGGAAGAGGGTACTCGCTTTTTCATATGCTCCATTTGCAAAATAGTTTTCTGCAAGCTCATAGTCGTTTTGAGCATAGCCAAAGCTACTGATAAGCAAAATAAGATGGAGGATAATTTTCTTCATTTGGACTCAAAGATACTCAACAAAAAAGGATTTTATTTATGATCGTATAGCGATTTCACCTTTTAGGATCAAATTCTTTTGGCACGAAACTTGTTTTTTCAGCACACAGCACACAGATATAACCATTATGAATAAACGAATGAAACAGTACCAAATCACCAAAGAAAATGCCAAAGTGTATTTAGAAAACGGACAGCTTAGCGCCTACCTAAAAGCCTTGATAAAAATAAATGCCTATCAACGAATGATCGTTTCTAATTAAGGCTAAATACGATCAAATCCACAGTAAGGAATCAACGCTTCTGGGATTTGAATACCTTCTTCCGTTTGATAGTTTTCTAAAATTGCAGCTAACACACGAGGCAATGCCAAAGAGCTACCGTTCAAGGTGTGTGCCAATTCGCTTTTACCCTCACTGTTCTTAAAGCGCAACTTCAATCTGTTTGCTTGGAAGGTTTCAAAGTTTGATGCCGAACTGATTTCTAGCCATCGATTTTGCGCGGTAGAAAACACTTCAAAATCGAAAGTCAATGCACTGGTAAAACCCGTGTCTCCACCACACAAACGTAAAATTCGATACGGTAATTTTAATTCACGTAAAATACCTTTGATATGTGCCACCATTCCGTCTAAAGCTTGGTAAGAATTCTTAGGGTGTTCTACGCGTACAATTTCTACTTTGTCAAATTGGTGCAATCTATTCAACCCACGAACATGTGCGCCATAGCTTCCTGCTTCGCGTCTAAAGCAAGGGGTGTATCCTGTATAGGTTATTGGAAAATCGGTTTCTTGTATTAAATTTCCTCTAAAAATATTGGTAATAGGCACTTCTCCTGTCGGAATTAAATACAAATCATCTTCTCCAACATAGTACATTTGACCTTCTTTATCGGGCAATTGGCCCGTACCAATCCCTGAAGCTTCATTGACTAAATGAGGAACTTGAATTTCTGTGTAACCAGCTTGGGTGTTTTTATCTAAAAAATAATTGATCAATGCGCGTTGCAATCTTGCTCCTTTTCCTTTGTAAACAGGAAAGCCAGCTCCTGTAATTTTAGTTCCCAATTCAAAATCGATGATGTCGTATTTCTTTGCCAATTCCCAGTGAGGAAGTGCATTTTCTCCCAAAACAGGAATGGTGCCTTCTTGAAAAATTTCTTCATTATCTTCTTCAGAAGTTCCCGCTTTTACAGAGGCATGTGGAATATTTGGAATTTGGTACAATAAATTTTGGAGCTCTTCTGAAAAAGCGTTCAAACGCTCGTTTAATTCTTTAGAGAATTCTTTTAATTGCCCTGTTTTTTCTTTCAACAGGGTTGCTTTTTGTACTTCTCCTGATTTAAAAAATGTTCCGATCTTTTTAGAGAGTTTATTAGATTCAGCCAGTGTATCGTCTAAAAGAACTTGTGTTTTTCTTCGATTTTCATCAGCCGTTAAAACTTGCTCAACAATGGTTTCGGCATTTGCAAAATTTCTTTTTGCCAATCCTTCTAAAACAATTTGTTTGTTTTCTCTAATAAAGTGTACTTGTAACATTTTTTGTAAGAATTATGTTTTGCAAAGATATCATTTGTGAAATAGTTTCCACATGAATTTATAAATAAAAGCAGCACCAAGCTTCCAGGCTGTTTTGGTTGTAATTAAAAAGCTAAAAAAGAGTTTTCAGATGGGCTTTTGCTACTTTTTCGTCGTGTTGAAGTTGAGAAATTAATAGTTCTAATGTGTCAAATTTTTTCTCCTCACGAAGAAAATAGATCAATTCAATCGTAAGCTGTTGATGGTATAAATCGCCATTGAAATCGAAAAAATGGACTTCGATGGTTTGGTGCTTTCCAGAGACTGTGGGTCTGTTTCCAATATTCATCATTCCATAAACAGTAGTTTTGTTGAGGGTCGATTGTATTACATACACTCCGGTTTTCGGAATCAATTTATACGATTCAAAAACTTCGATATTTGCTGTTGGGAAGCCGATTTTTCCACCTAATTTTTTACCGTTGACAACTTTCCCAGACAGCATAAAATGGTAGCCCAAATATTTGTTGGCTGTTTGTAAATTTCCAGAGGCCAAGGCTTTCCGTATTTTGGTTGAGCTTACAGAAACACTGTCAATGTCTTGTGCAGGAATTTCTTCTACCAAAAAATCGAATTGCTGGCTGTATTCAGTCAATTGCTCAATGTTTCCTTCTCGGTTTTTTCCAAAATGATGGTCATATCCAATGATCAATTTTGAAATATTCAATTGTTTTACCAAAAGATCTCGTACAAAATCGAAAGCAGTTAGTTTTGAAAAGGCGATGCTAAACGGGTGAATGATGAGGTAGTCCAATCCTGTTTTTTCTAAAAGCTTTGTACGTTCTTCAATGGTATTGATCAAGGCAATGGTGGCATCTTTCTGAAGCACCATTCTAGGGTGTGGAAAAAAGGTTAAAAGTACTGATTTTTTACCTGCGTTTTTTGCATCCTCAACCAATTTGTTAAGGATTTCTTGATGACCAAAATGCACCCCATCAAAAGTACCAATAGTAACAAAGGTTTTTTCATTGGTTTGGAAGGAAGAAATGTCGTGAAAGGTTTTCAAAAAAAAAAGGATCATTTATAAGTACAAATGTACGCTTTGTTCGATTTAAAAAAAGGCTTTTTTTGAATTATAGTATCTTTAATTAAAAAGGCTCTTGGTATTAATTAGCTAAAAAAACTGTTAAAATAATTAACAAATCAAAAAAAAGTGTATTTTCGTAGAGCTAACTAATAATTCAGATTATGATAAAAAAGATTTTACTACTTGCTTTTGTAGTTTTTGGAAGTGCAGCGATGTTTGCTCAGACAACGATTACAGGAACAGTAAATGATGCAAAAACAGGAGAAACACTGCCTGGTGCAAACATTAAAGTGGCTAGAAAAGCCGTAGGAACAAGCACAGATTTTGATGGAAATTTTGTATTACAAGTAACGGATACCCCTCCATTTACAATTGAAATTTCAATGATCGGGTATCAGCCTGCTCAGGTCGAAATCACAAAAGACAATCAAGAAGTCGTTGTGGGGCTTACAGAAAATGCAACTTCTTTAGATGAGATTGTTGTTTCTGCTTCTAGAACTCCAGAACGTATCATGGAGTCTCCAGTAACCATTGAAAGAATGGACTCAAGAGCTATTAAAAACACCTCTGCTCCTTCATTTTACGATGGGTTAGAAAATTTAAAAGGGGTTGATGTAAACACAAATAGTTTGACATTTAAGTCGGTAAACACTCGTGGTTTTGCAACATTTGCCAATACGCGTTTTATGCAATTGGTAGATGGGATGGACAATTCTTCTCCAGCCTTGAACTTTGCCTTAGGGAATTTATTGGGAATGTCTGAATTGGATGTAAAAACAGTTGAATTACTTCCGGGAGCTTCTTCTGCACTATACGGTGCAAACGCTTTTAACGGAATCATGTTTATGACCAGTAAAAGCCCTTTTGATGACCAAGGAATTAGCCTTTCTTACAAAGATGGATTGACGAGTCAAGACGCTGCAGGAGACAATAAATTTTATGATGTTAACATTAGAATGGCATATGCTTTTTCTGAAAAATTTGCTGCCAAAGCTACCTTATCGTATTTAGACGGTACGGAGTGGTTTGCAACAGATTATAGAAACACATTTGACGGAGCTTACACGTCAGGAGATAGAAATACTGATAGAAACTATGACGGACTTAACGTGTATGGTGATGAGGTTTCTACAAACATAAAAGGAGTTGCAGAAACTTTAGAATCTATGGGGATTTTCCCAAATGGAGCTGCCGCTTTAATTCCAAGTGAGACGATCAGTAGAACAGGATATGATGAAAAAGACTTAATGTCTTATAATGCAAGAAGCGTTAAGTTTGGTGCTTCGTTGAACTATCGTCCTTTTGGAAATGATCGTTTAGAAATTATTTGGAACTCTAAATACGGAAACGGAAACACCATTTATCAAGGAACTAATAGGTATAACATAAAGAACTTCTTTATGGAGCAACACAAATTAGAGTTGAGAGGAAAAAATTTCTTTGTGAGAGGATATATGACAAACGAAGATGCAGGAGATTCGTATGATACTCGTTTTGCTGCAATCAACATTAACAGAGCATGGAAAGATGACAATACTTGGTTTGGTGAATATACTGGAGCCTATCTTCAAGGAACACTAGGAGGTTTGAACTCTGATCAAGCACATGCATTGGCTAGACAAACTGCTGAATCGGGTCGATTATTACCAGGGTCTGCAGGTTTTCAAGCTGCTTTTGACAGAATTACAACAGACCCTGATTTAGTTACAGGATCTAAATTTCAAGACAATACGAAATTGTATCATGCAGATGCTAATTACAATTTGAATAATATTATTGATTGGGCAGAATTTCAAGTTGGAGGTTCTTATAGACTATATTCTTTAAACTCTAGCGGTAGTATTTTTACCGATTATGATGGAGCGATTAATTACAACGAATATGGGCTTTATACTCAAATGCAAAAAAGCTTTTTAGAAGACGATCGTTTAAAATTAACTACGTCTATTCGTTATGATAAGGCACAAAATTTTGAAGGTAATTTTTCTCCAAGAGTTTCTTTTGCCTATGCAGGAGGCGAGAATAAAAATCAAAACTTTAGAGCGTCTTTTCAAACAGGATTTAGAAACCCAACCACACAAGATCAGTATATTGGGTTGAACGCAGGTAGAGCTTATTTAATTGGTTCTGCACCAGATAATTTAGATCGTTTCTCTACGCCAGCATTGAATGTAAGTGGATTGGGTCAAAACTTTACAGGGTCTGGAACGGTTTCAATTTCTGGAAGATCTGCATATGAAAATGCATTTTCTGCAGCTTCTGTAGTGGCTTTTGGAGCAGGAAAAGTTGCGGCTCCATCGAAAGCAAACGTTGCTTTAGTAAAACCAGAAAGAGTTACTGCATATGAAGTTGGGTATAGAGGTTTGATAGATATTGAGGCATCTCGATTTACGGTAGATTTAAGCGTTTATTATAACCAATATCAAGACTTTATTGCAGGTAAAAATGTGGTAGTTCCATTTTATGGAGATACTGCTTTGACTCAAACAGCACCTGTAGGTCCTGGAGGAGTTCAAGTACCTTTATCAATCGTTGCTTTAAGCGCTGGAGATTATGTTGCTTTTGCAACGTATACCAATACTTCTGCAGATATTAGTTCTTATGGAGCTACCCTTGGTGTGAATACCAAGCTTTTTGAAGGATATAACTTAGGAGTAAACTACACCTTTGCAAAGTTTGATTTTGATCAAGCTTCTGATCCCGATTTTGAAGCTGGTTTTAACACACCAGAACACAAAGTAAAAGTGCAGTTTGGTAATCAAAATGTATTTAAAAACTTTGGATTCAATATCAACGCAAGATGGCAAGACAAATACCGTTGGGAATCTACATTCTTAGATGCAGATATTGCTTCTAGAACTGTTTTAGATGCTCAAATAAGCTACAGTATTCCAACTTGGAAATCTGTATTTAAGCTAGGAGGTGCAAACTTAACAGGGAAAGAGTACTTAAGTGCACCAGGAGTTGGAGCAATAGGTTCTCAATACTACCTTTCTTGGACAATAAATAACTAATAAAAAATGATTTCAATGAAAAATTATAAATATATAGGGTTGTTCCTTTTATCATTAGGATTGGTTTCCTGTGATGTAAACAACGAATTAGATGAGATTGAAGCAGAAATTGTAGAGGAGGTTCTATTAAATACCAATGGACTCGATTTCTCTAAGTATGTTTCTGTTGGAGCGTCATTTACCTCAGGGTATTCAGATGGTGCTTTATTCATAGCGGCACAAGAAAGTTCTTTTCCAAATATTTTGGCAGGGAAGTTTGGAACCGATTTTACCCAACCTTTAATGAATGACAATATTGGAGGAATGGCACTTGGATCTTCAGTAGTTTTAGAGCCAAGACTTTATTTTAATGGAGCTGGACCTGCACGTTTGGCTGCGACACCAACCACACAAGTAACCGATGTTATTTCGGGACCTTTTAACAATATGGGAGTTCCTGGTGCCAAAAGTTTTCACTTAGGTGTTCCTGGGTATGGAACTTTAAATCCATATTTTGGAAGAATGGCTTCTAGTCCTGCTGCTACGGTATTGGGAGATGCTTTAGCACAAAGCCCAACCTTTTTCACCTTATCAGAAATTGGAGGAAATGATGTTTTAGGATATGCAACTTCTGGAGGTTCTGGTGTAGATCAAACAGGAAATTTTGACCCTTCAACGTATGGAGGGAATGATATTACAGATCCAAATGTCTTTGCACAAGTTTTTTCCGGAATGGCTACTGCTCTAACAGCAAATGGAGCAAAAGGTGTTGTGGCAAACGTACCTTATGTTACCTCATTGGCATACTTTACTACGGTACCTCACAATCCTGTTCCTTTAGATGCAGCAACGGCAGCATTTGTAAACGGTGCTTATGCGGCATATAATGGCGGAGTTCAACAAGCTTTTGGAGCTTTGGTAGGATACGGATTAATGACACAAGAACAAGCTGACGCAGAGGTAGCACAAAGAACAATTTCTTTTGCAGCAGGTCAAAATGCTGTTGTGATTGTAGATGAAGATTTAACAGATTTAGGAGCTATCAATCCTGCATTTGCAGCAATTCCTCAATACAGACAAGCAACGGCAGATGATTTAATTGTATTGACTGCGGCGTCATTTATAGGAACTTTAGCAGACCCTAACAATCCAGCAACGGTGAATGGTGTTGGTGTTCCTTTGGCAAACCAATGGGTTTTAACTGCCAAAGAGCAAGCCAAAGTAAAAACGGCAACAGATGCTTATAACACAACGATTGAAGCAATTGTAGCTGCAAATCCAAATCTAGCCTTAGTAGATTTCAAAGGAGTTTTACAAGAAGCTTCTACAGGAATTCAGTTTGATCAATATGTAATGAATACAAGCTTGGTTTTTGGAGGTTTGATAAGTTTGGATGGAGTTCACTTAACAGCGAGAGGGTATGCTTTAATGGCAAACAAAATCTTAGCTGCTATGGATGCTGAATTTGGTTCTAACTTTACAATGGCCACTGGAGGTTTGGCGAAAGCGAAAGATTATGTAACAAATTTTTCTCCGATGTTACCATAAACATTGAGAAATAAGAGATGAAAAAAGGTTGTGCATTGGCACAACCTTTTTTTTATATAAAATTAACAGATGAAAGCCCTTTTAGAAAGTTTATGAGAGCATTAAAATTGCTCTTTTAAGCGCTGATATGAAAGTATCAATTTCTTCTTTTGTATTGTAAAAAGAAAAGGAAGCCCTAATCGTTCCCGGAATTTTATAGAAATCCATAATAGGCTGTGCACAGTGATGTCCAGTTCTTACCGCAATTCCTAGTTTGTCTAAAATAACTCCAATATCATAGGGGTGAATTTCGCCCACATTAAAAGAAATAACGGCTGTTTTTTTGGATGTCGTTCCGTATATCTTTAGGCCTTCAATTTTTAAAAGTTCTTGAGTTCCATAGGCTAACAATTCGGATTCGTAGGCTGCAATGACATCAAAACCAATCGAATTCATATAGTCTAAGGCAACACCAAAAGCAATTCCTCCACAAATATCTGGAGTTCCCGCTTCAAATTTGTGAGGCAAACCAGCATAGGTTGTTTTTTCAAAAGTAACCGTATCGATCATTTCTCCTCCCCCTTGATACGGAGGAAGTTTTTCTAGCCATTCTTTTTTTCCGTACAAGAATCCTACTCCGGTTGGACCACAAAGTTTATGTGCTGAAGCTACATAAAAATCAACATCTAAGGCCTGTACATCGGGCTTTATGTGTGGAGTCGCTTGAGCTCCGTCAATCAAAACAGCAGCACCAAATTGATGTGCTTTTGTAATAATTTCTTCAATAGGATTGACAACTCCCAAGGCATTTGAAACATGATTACAGAACACAATTTTGGTCTTTTCGTTCACCATATCGTGATAGGCATCCATTTGTAAAGAACCGTCCAAATTCATTGGAATGACCTTTAAAAGAGCACCGGTTTTTTCGCAAAGCATTTGCCAAGGAACAATATTTGAATGATGTTCCAAAGCAGAAACAATGATTTCATCTCCTTTTTGTATTAAGGAAGCAAATCCAGATGCAACGCGATTGATACTATCTGTGGTGCCCGAAGTTAAAATAATTTCATACGCATGGGCTGCATTAAAATGCTGCTGCACTTTGATACGTGCTTCTTCGTATTTGTCGGTGGCTTCTTGACTTAAGGAATGTACCCCTCGATGAATATTTGCATTGTAATTGCTATAATAATCAACAATGGCATCGATTACAACTTGTGGAGTTTGTGAAGTTGCGGCATTGTCAAAGTACACCAACGGTTTTCCGTTAACGGTTCTTTTTAGAATTGGGAAATCTTCACGAATTTTATCAATAGCTATCATACCAAGTTGTATTTTATAATGCAAAGATAAAGGTTGAATTTTTAAAGTTTTGATAAACTCAATATGTTTTTCTTATTTTTACATTACTAAAATAAAATTCATGAAAATTTTAAAGCGAACTCTCTTGATGCTGGTCCTTTTTATAAGTACCCTCATTATTTATAATTACCCGAAATTAAATATTCTCGCGGGCTATTCTGCTAAAAATACCGCTTCTTCTGTTTTTTTAGCTGGGAGAAGTTTAGCTTTTACCGATCAAAATGATAATGATTTTTCACCGATTCATTTGGCAAGCGATGTAGTTGACCTTGAAAAGAAAACAGCGACTTCTTCCGTTTTCGGATTGCTTATTAGAAAAGCCATCATGCGAGAAGGGTTGGGGTCTGTTTTAACACTCTCTGAAACCGATCAAGCTGTTCCTTATTTAGTTCCTAAGCGCACAATTACAAAGAATGAAGTAATGCCCTACCCTTTTGGAAATGCAGCGCAGAAGGACACTCTTTTTACGAATGTAGATTATCAAAAACTAGGGGTGTCTGTGAATTCAATTTTTGGAAGTGATCAAACGAGAGCTGCTCTGGTGATTTACAAAGACCATATTATTTCAGAAAAGTACGCAGAAGGCTTCGATGCGACTTCTAGAATATTAGGTTGGTCTATGACCAAAAGTGTTCTAAGTACTGTTTTTGGAGTCATGGCGCATCAACAAAGAATAAATATTCAAGACAAAGCACCCATCGCCTCTTGGCAATACGATGCCAGAAAAGAAATCACCATTCACAATTTGTTGCAAATGAATTCTGGCCTGGAGTGGGATGAGAATTATGACAAAATCTCTGATGTGACCAAAATGTTGTTTTTAGAACGAGATGTGACGAAAATGCAGGCGGCAAAACCTACGGTAGGAAAACCCAATGAATCGTGGTATTATTCTTCGGGAACGACCAATTTATTGTCAGGAATCTTGCGAACTTATTTTGAAAGTCATCAAGCATATTTGGATTTTTGGTATACCGATTTGATTGATAAGATCGGGATGCACTCTATGATTTTGGAGGCAGACTTGGCGGGAAATTACGTGGCTTCTTCGTATGCTTGGGCAACTGCGAGAGACTGGGCAAAATTGGGACTGTTGTATTTATACAATGGTAGTTGGAATGGCGAACAACTATTTAGCAAAGATTGGGTAGCTTATGCTACGACTCCCACACCTACCTCGGGGGGAGGTTATGGAGCTCAATTTTGGTTAAATTCTGAAAAACAATTTAAAGATGTACCCCAAAGCATGTTTTTTGCAGACGGATATCAAGGGCAACGAATCTATGTTTTTCCAGATCAAGAGCTGGTTGTTGTTCGTTTTGGCTTGTTGAATTTTGATGAAAATTCATTTTTAAAGGGAGTTTTGGAAAGTATACAGTAGCATTTCGTCATTACCAAAACTTGAGAACGAAGGAGTCTTAATTAAAGAGAAGATTGCTCGGTGGAGTTTTGGAATGAGATCAAAAAAAGAGACTGTCTAAAAAGTATAAAATCTGTCATTCTGAATTTTTTTTCAGAATCTGAAACAAGTTCAGATTGACAAAGCAACATCTTTTAGACAGTCTCTTCTATTTTTAAGAAAGTATAGAGTATTTATAAATCAAAGCCAATATCGACCCCTAATTTTTTGGCGATCAATTTGGTGATGCGTTGTTTTACTTCGGGTATTTTTACGCTTTCTAAGACTGTATTTGCAAAGGCATACATTAGCAATGCTTTTCCTTCCTTTTTTGGAATTCCACGTTGTTGCATATAAAACAAAGCCTCGTCATCCAGTTGCCCAATGGTGCAACCATGAGAACATTTTACATCATCAGCAAAAATCTCTAGTTGCGGTTTTGCATTGATGGTTGCTTTATCGCTCGATAAAACGTTGTTGTTTTTTTGGTAGGCATTGGTTTTTTGCGCCTCTTTTTCAACAATGACTTTACCGTTAAACACTCCTGTAGAGCGTTCGTCGTAAATTCCTTTATAATCTTGATGGCTTTCACAGTTAGGTTCCATGTGATGCACCAAGGTATGGTGGTCTACGTGTTGTTTTCCTTCAATAATGGTGATTCCTTTTAAAATCGAATCAATGTATTCTCCACGTTGGTAAAAGTTCAAATTGTTTCGGGTAATATTTCCTCCAAATGAAAAGGTGTGCACAGAAACCACACTATTCGATTTCTGTTCTATATACGAGTTGTCTACCAATGAAGCCTTATTATCATCATTCTGAATTTTGTAGTAATCTACAAAGGCGCGTTTATCAGCATAAATTTCGGTTACCGCGTTGGTTAAAACAGGGTTGCTAGTCAAACTTTGATGACGCTCAATAATTTGAACATGAGCATTTTCTTCAACAACGATTAAGTTTCTAGGCTGCAATAAAGTTGCTGCTTCAGATCCGGTTGTAAAATTGATGATTTGAATCGGCTTTTCAACTTCTGTATTTTTAGGAATATGAATGTAAGCACCTTCGGAAGCAAATGCGGTATTTAAAGAAGTTAAATTGTCTTGTTTTGCAATTTTATTGAAATAATTATCAATAACCGCTTTGTATTTGGGTTTGGTTAAGGCAGAAGACATCAAACAAACATCCAGTTTGTCGTGTGAGGTTTCTGATAAAAAAGAACTGTAGGTACCGTCTATAAAAATAATTTTATAGCTATCGATATCGTGAATAAAATATTTTTTTACATCCGCCAATTCGATCGCGACCTCTTTGCTTGGGAAGAGGCTATAATCTTGCTTTAAAACCGAATTTAAAGAGGTGTATTTCCAAGCTTCTAATTTTTTGGTAGGAAAGCCTAATTCTTCGAAACTTTGAAGTGCTTTGGAACGAATTTCATGAACATCTGAATCGATTTCTACTCGATTTTCAAAGGCTACGTAAGTGGCTACTAATTTATCTTTTAATTCCATTATTTTCAGTTTTAAAGGCGAACGTTTTTAACAGCAGCTAAGCTCCTCTAGAACGTTCAATCTTTTTACTTTTCAATTTTTTTATTCTACCAATTCTTGCTTAATCCAGTCATATCCTTTTGCTTCCAGTTCTAAAGCCAAAGATGCGTCTCCAGATTTTACAATTTTACCATTGTGTAAGACATGGACAAAATCGGGAACGATATAATCTAACAAACGTTGATAGTGCGTAATTACGATGACTGCATTGTCTTTAGACTTTAGCTTGTTTACCCCGTTAGCAACAATACGCAAAGCGTCAATATCTAACCCAGAATCTGTTTCATCTAAGATCGCCAATTTTGGGTCTAGCATGGCCATTTGAAAAATTTCATTTCTTTTTTTCTCTCCTCCAGAAAAGCCTTCGTTTAATGAGCGTGATAAAAATTTACGGTCAATTTCTAACAATTCAGATTTTTCACGAATCATTTTCAACATGTCTTTTGCAGGCATATCTTCCAATCCTTTTGCTTTTCGTGTTTCGTTGATTGCTGTTTTGATAAAGTTTGTTACAGAGACTCCTGGAATTTCGACAGGATATTGAAACGACAAAAACACGCCATTATGAGCTCTTTCTTCTGGGGATAACTCACTGAGATCGTCTCCATTCAATTCAATGTTCCCGGCAGTTACTTCGTATTCTTCTTTACCAGCGATAATGTTTGCCAAGGTACTTTTTCCAGCACCATTGGGTCCCATAATTGCGTGAACTTCACCTGCTTTTACTTCTAAATTCAATCCTTTTAAAATTGATTTATCTTCGATACTTGCGTGTAAATTTTCTATTTTTAACATCCTGTATTTGCTATGTGCGTTTCTTACTTCTTTTAATTTGATCTTTTCAGCTATTGATTCATTGAATTGGAGATCATCCTATCCCACAGAACCTTCCAAGCTAATTTCTAATAATTTTTGAGCTTCTACGGCAAATTCCATGGGGAGTTTATTTAAAACCTCTTTACTAAATCCGTTCACAATCAATGCGATTGCTTTTTCGGTATCAATACCACGTTGGTTGCAGTAGAACAATTGTTCTTCTCCAATTTTACTCGTTGTTGCTTCGTGTTCTACTTGCGCCGATTTATTTTTTACCTCGATATAGGGAAAGGTATGTGCCCCACATGCATTCCCCATCAATAGAGAATCACATTGCGAGAAGTTTCGAGCATTTTCTGCTCTAGCTCCAATTTGTACCAAACCGCGATAACTATTTTGCGATTTTCCTGCGGAAATTCCTTTCGAAATAATGGTTGATTTTGTGTTTTTCCCTAGGTGAATCATTTTGGTTCCAGTATCTGCTTGCTGATGATTATTGGTAACTGCAATTGAGTAAAATTCACCTACAGAGTTGTTTCCTTTCAATACACAAGAAGGGTATTTCCAAGTAACGGCAGAACCTGTTTCTACTTGTGTCCAAGAGATTTTTGCATTGTTTTCACACAGGCCTCTTTTGGTTACAAAGTTGTAAACTCCTCCCAATCCGTCGGCATTTCCTGGATACCAGTTTTGAACGGTAGAGTATTTAATTTCTGCATCATCCAATGCAATGAGTTCTACAACCGCTGCATGCAATTGATTTTCATCTCTACTAGGGGCAGTACAACCTTCTAGATAAGAGACATAACTTCCTTTGTCTGCAACCACCAGTGTTCTTTCAAACTGTCCTGTTCCTCCTTCATTAATTCTGAAGTAGGTTGATAATTCCATCGGACACCTGACTCCTTTTGGAATGTAGCAAAAAGATCCGTCAGAAAAAACGGCCGAATTCAATGCTGCATAAAAGTTGTCTGATGTAGGGACGATGGTTCCTAAATATTTTCGAACCAATTCTGGATGTTCCTGAATGGCTTCAGAGATAGGCATAAAAATGATGCCCTTTTCTCCTAATGTTTTTTTGAAAGTGGTTGCTACAGAAACAGAATCCATAACAATATCTACGGCAACATTGGCCAATTTTTTTTGTTCGTCTAAAGAAATTCCCAAACGTTTAAAAGTGTCCAATAATTCCGGATCTACTTCGTCTAAAGAGTTTAATTTTGGTTTTTTTGTAGGTGCAGAATAATAGGCAATATCTTGAAATTTTGGTTTTTCATAGTTTACATTTGCCCATTCTGGCTCTTCCATTTTTTCCCAAACACGAAAAGCTTCTAACCGCCAATCTGTCATCCATTGAGGTTCGTTTTTCTTTTTTGAAATTGCACGAACTACATCTTCATTTAATCCCTTTGCAAAGGTTTCACTTTCGATATCTGTATAAAAACCATATTCATACTCTTTGGTTTTTAATTCTTCTCTTAAGTCGTCTTCTGTATACTTCATAATTCAAAGTTCATTGTTTAAAATTCAAAGTTGTTCGTACTAACTTTTATACTTACGGTCTTTAAACTCACTTTTCTTTCAATAATTGATCAATTCACCAATCATTTTACTCAACAATGATTGTTCTTTTTATTTATTAAATCCTTCTGCAATAGTACTCATTGTAGCACTTGAAGAACTGTATGTTTAATTATATAATCTTTTTTTGAATGCTTGAACGCTGAAAATTTAAAGAGAAAATGATTCCCCACATCCACAGGTTCTATTGGCATTTGGATTGTTAAACACAAAGCCTTTCCCATTCAAACCCCCAGAATATTCTAAAGTGGTACCCACCAAATATAAAAAGCTCTTTTTATCAACGATTATTTTCACGCTGTTTTCTTCAAAAACTTTGTCGTTTTCTTCTCTTTTATTGTCAAAAGTTAAGTCGTAAGATAAACCAGAGCAACCTCCACTTTTTACACCAACTCGAACATAGTCGCGGGTAGCATCAAAACCTTCATCGGTCATTAGCTCGATGACTTTTTTCTTTGCTGTGTCTGAAACTTTTATCATAATTTTAACTAGATTAAATCTAAATTGAATGCAAATATACGATTTAAGTCGTAAAAATGAGTGAAAGTTTCATTAACAAGAACAATAATACTATTGGTTTTTTTGATTACTGTTTGAAGGCGGGATTATTGATAAATTCTGTGTCTGAAAGGGACAGCAAAAAGGCTTTCAAATCCATTTTTTCTTGAGGGGATAATTGAACTCCCCCTTGTGCTACCGTTTTCATTAAGGGATCGATGGTTGCCGATTGCTGTAGGCCTTCAGAATAATGATTGATGACTTGGTCTAAGGTTGTAAAACGGCCATCATGCATATAGGGTGCAGTGAAAATTAAATTTCGAAGAGAGGGAGATCTAAATTTTCCATTATCGTTGGGGTCTCCAGTGACGGCTCCTAAACCGAGGTCTGTGGGGGTTGCATCCAAACCATTATTGTGAAACTTATTATCAGTCCAAAGAGGATTTTGATTACTGCCATGGCAATGAAAACAATCTCCTTTGGCTTCGTTCATAAAAAGATCAAAGCCATTTTGTTCTTGTGGAGACAGGCTAGTTTCATTTCTTAAAAAACGGTCAAATTTTGAGTTGCCAGAAATGAGTGTTCTTTCAAATTGAGCAATGGCTTTTGTAATAAGAATTGAATCTATTTTTGAGCTTCCAAATGCTTGTTTAAACATGTCGGGATATTCTGGACTTGCGGTTAGTTTTTCTGCCACTCTTTTCCAGTCGGAGTGCATTTCTATCGGATTCTTTACAGGTTCTAAAGCCTGTCTTTCTAGACTCAATTCTTTTCCGTCCCAAGCAAAACGCTCCTCAAAATTCCAAGCAAGATTGAATAATGGCATCGCATTTCTATTACCAAATCGACCATCAATACCTTCGCTAAACGACTGATTTTCTGCAAATGAGTTTCGGGGATTGTGACAACTGGCACAGGACTGCGTATTGTTTCCTGAAAGGCGTTTGTCGAAAAATAATTTTTTTCCAAGGGCAACACCTTCTTCTGTTAGCGGATTATTTAAGGGAAGCACTGGCGCAATTAATTTGCTTGCAAACAATGCGGGAATTTCTAAATTATAAGGAACAGGAGTATAGATTTCGTCTTCTTCTTTTGATGTGCAATGCATCAAAAAAAGAAAGGAGAAAAGAATTAGATAGGTATTTTTCATTGGTTGCTTTTTGTTGGCTGCTGAATTTATTGCGATAGCTCTCCTCGGCTAAAAACAGATTTTCCATTTTGGCTCATCAAAAGTTGTGCTTCAAAATTAGGCATTAAAACAGTATTTAGCTCATTCAAATCCCAGGTATATGGATTTTTAAACCATTCTGCAATGTTCATTTGGATTTCAATTTCGGTTGCATTTGTTAGGACAAGGACTCCCAAATCGACCTTAAAAGAGGTGTCTTGAAATGCGATTGCATTTGGATTTTCCTTATTAACCGCTCTAATTGCATGATAATTGAACGGTGCTGGGGCTAAGTTTTCCCCGATATATTTTCCATCAAATTGCATATAATGATATCCGCCTCCCAACATATTCGGTATGTTGAAAGAAACTGAATTTAAATCGGGGTAACTTCCGTCTGTATTTTGGGTCTCTGAAAAACCAAAGACAAAAGAAAGGGTGTAGGTTCCGAGTGGAACTTCAACTGCAGGAATTGTTAGTTGATTTTCCCCAAGGTTGATTAATTGGTATTTGGAAAGTTCGTAGTTCTTATTATTAACATCTGTCAGCACTAGATTTGAAACCAAATAGCGTAAGTTTTCAATACTCAGGATTTCTCCGTTTTTGGTAGTGAATTTGAGTGAATTAAAATCGGTAGGACTCACGGGGATACTGTCCCAGTAATGGGAAAAATGCACGGACACATTAGTGCCGAGGTCTTTTTTTGATGAGGTGCACGAACACAAAAGAAGTAGTGTGGTACCGAGGAATAAGATTCGTTTCATGGCTATTTTATGGTTACAATCAAGGCATCCGAAAAGCCTTTATTTTCGTTCAAATTGCCATCAGAGCTATTGGTTTCTCCAACGGCAATGATCGTGTTATTGTTGAGTTGTACCGCATCGTAAAAAAAATCGATTTCAGCGCCTCCAACAGTTTTTTGCCAAACAAGTTCGCCCTCTGCATTTATTTTGAGAAGTAAGGCATCGTTCTGACCTTGATTTGTAAAACCGTTGTCTTCACTTCGAGAACTTCCCGATATAATAAAACCGTGATCTTGAGTTTGAGAAATAGATCGGCCAACATCAAAACTAGTTCCGCCATATGTTTTTTCCCATATTAAATTGCCCAAAGGACTCATTTTTAGAACCCATAAATCTGCTGCGCCATTATTATTGGAAACATCATTGTTTGCACTTCTAGTATCGCCAACAATGAGAAAGTTGCCATCAGCGGTGTATGTAATTGCTCTTGCTTCGTCAATTTCTGAACCTCCAAAACTTTGTTCCCAAAGTAGATTCCCATTGGGAGAAATTTGAAGCACCCAAAAATCATAAGATCCGTTGTTGTTTGTGATGTCTACATCTGCACTGTCGGAGGAACCTGCGATGATAAAATTCTTGTCTGCAGTTTCGATAACGCCAAAAGGAGTATCGGTATAGGATCCGCCAAAATATTTACTCCATAATAGGTCTCCATCTTCACTAAGTTTTATTGCCCAAATATCACCGCCAGCATGTCGTCGCGAATTTCGAGAGTTTCCTTCTCCGCCAGAAGCGGTCACGTCCAATACGCCGGTAATTAAAAAACTGTTATCTGAGGCTTGCAAAAGGGTCGATCCAAAGTCGGCACCTGAATATCCAAAGGTTTTACTCCAAGAAATGGCGCCTTGCGCATCCAGTTTTAGAATCCAAAAATCTTGTGCTCCTGCATTTCCTGGCACATCTTGGTTGCTACTAGTACTATAGCCCAAAACAGCAAAGCCTCCATCATTGGTTTGAATAATATCATTTCCTCGATCGTCTTCAGTACCTCCATAGGTAGCGCTCCATACGATGTTGCTTTCTGCATCCAATTTGAGGATCCAAAAGTCAAAATTTTCATTGGGTTTGTCAGAAATATCTCCATCGACACTTTGAGAATAGCCTAAAATAACCGCGCCTCCATCAATTGTTTTTACCACCGAATTTGCGACATCGTTTTTAGATCCGCCGTAGTTTTTTACTGAAATGATTTCTCCAGTAGTAAAAGGAATTTGAAATTCAGGCTCATTTTGAAAAACATCTTTTTTAGAGCAGCAAATGAGACTAAGAAGGAGCAGCAGGAAAAGAAATTTTTTAAGCATAACGATTCATTTTAAATGTGAAAATTAGTTTAAAATCAATTTTTTAGTTAGAGATCCATTAATTTTCACAAGATACATTCCGCGAACCATACTTTCTGTTGGAAGTAGATACTCAAGTTGTTGTATTTCTTTTTGATGAAAGATTTTTTGTCCCAAAAGGGAATATATTTCAATAGATTCTATAGGTGTATTTTGAGAGGATTTAAGAATAGGATTGTTTTTTGCAGGGTTGGGATAGATTGTGAACGGATTCTTTACAAGAAAGTTTTCCATCTGTAAAGTTTCACTTTTCTTAACGATGAAAAACCCTCTATTGAAATCACTTAAAATGATTTTTCCACTAGAAAAATAGGGGTAAACGCTCCAAATTCCATTAAATGAAACTCCGTCATTTTCAGGGTAGGTATCAAAATAACCAATCTCATGGATATTTTGAATGTCAGAAATGTCTAAAACTCTCATTCCTGAAGTGTAATTAGCTTGGAAAACCAAGTTGTCTTTTACATATAAATTGTGATCAATAGAGGCGGTTGTGTTAAAAAACTGTGAATGATAGATAGGGTTTTCCAGGTCGGTAAAATCATAAATTAGTGTTTTTGTGTTGTTTCCAACACTTTCTTCATCAAGTTCATCATTGACTAAAAAGTATTTTTGATTGGAAGTAAACCAGCCTTGGTGGATGTATTTTGCATTGAATTGCGCAATCTCTGCTATTTTTTGGGGAGCTGTAGGGTCTGTCACATCGATAATGACCACTTTATTTGTACCTCTTTGACTCCCATTGCTAGTTACTAAAATTTCTTTATTGGTGTATCTTGAATCGGGACCCCTATAGGTAACAGCTTGCGCATCATGTGTGTACCCGCTTTCGGTATATTGACCAACAGTAACAGGGTTTTTAGGGTCAGAAATATCTACCATAATAGGACCTCCCCCATTTGCAGAATTACAGCCCACCAAATATGCTACACCAACACCTTCGTTGATAACGATGTTGTGACAGCTTGCAATTGTAGAAGAATCTATCCCAGACGTTAAAACAGTATCTTGTGTAAAATTTTCTGGCGGACTTGTAACGTTTCGTAAGCGGGTTAAATCGAAAACTTGCATGCCATGTGCGCCAACATTATCGGCAACAATAAAGGCATGATTCTTATAGACTTTTACATCTCTCCATACTTTAGTGGTAAAAAAAATATTTGAATTTAAAAACCCGAGGTACAGAGGGTTTAGAGGATCGCTGATGTCAATAAAACAGGTTTTGTCTCCAAAAGTGGTTATTGCATATTCTTTAGAAGTAGCAGGATCTGTCCAACCCCAAATATCACTACCATTACTGTTGCTAAGTTTTTCTTTGTCAAAGAGATTCATTAAATCGTATCCCTCACACGGGAAGCCTCCTGCAAAACCATCCTCACAAGGGGTTTGTGCCTTTATAAATAGCGTAGACAAAAGCAAAAAGCAGGCAAGATTGGGGAATTTTTTCATGTAAATGAATTGTTTGATATACAAAAGTACCATTATTCTTTTTTGAATGACAGAACTATGCTAACTAAGTCGGGCAATTTGTAAGAATGTGATTATCTTTGCCCTATGTTAGAAGATAAGAACACTCAAAAAACCTCATTATCTGAACTTGGTGAGTTTGGATTGATCAACCATATTACACAGTATTTTACTGTAAAAAATGCTTCCACAACTTATGCCATTGGCGATGATGCTGCGGTGATTTCCAATACAGATGAAACTTTAGTAACGACTGACTTATTGATTGAAGGAATTCATTTTGATTTGAGTTATATGCCTTTAAAGCATTTGGGCTACAAAGCAGTGATGGTCAATCTTTCGGATGTTTATGCCATGAATGGAAAAGCCACGCAAATTACCGTTTCGATTGCTGTTTCAAATCGGTTTCCTTTAGAGGCGATTGAAGAATTGTATGCTGGAATTCAGTTGGCATGCGATACCTATGGGGTAGATTTGGTAGGTGGAGACACAACCTCATCAACCAAAGGAATTCTAATTTCTGTAACAGCTATTGGAAGCGCCAAAAAAGAAGACATTGTGTACAGACACGGTGCAAAAGCGACCGATTTGATCGTTGTTACAGGAGATTTAGGCGCAGCTTATTTGGGCTTGCAGGTTTTGGAAAGAGAAAAGCAAGTTTTTAAAGTAGACCCAAACAACCAGCCCGATTTAGATAATTACACCTATTTAATAGAGCGACAATTAAAACCTGAAGCTCGAAAGGACCTTGCAGGGTGGTTGAAAGAATTGGATGTTAGACCTACTTCGATGATTGATATTTCTGACGGACTTTCCTCAGAAATTATGCATATCTGTTCGCAAAGTAAAGCGGGATGTAAAATTTATGAAGAGAAGTTGCCTTTAGATCCGCAGGTGATTTCTACTTGTGAAGAATTTGAGTTGGATTCTACCATGGTGGCTTTAAGCGGAGGAGAAGATTATGAAATTCTCTTTACAGTACCCATTGCCGATTTTGAAAAAATAAAAGGAAATCCTAATTTCTCTATTATTGGTCATATTACCGAAGAAAATCAAGGCCTTAATTTGGTTACCAGAGCGGGACAAGAAATTGAACTCAAAGCACAGGGCTGGAACCCTTTGAAAGGGGAGTAGGTTTTTTACTTTGTAATTTGAATCAAAATTCCACAAACTCCTATGAATAAACATAATGGAGAGAACAATTTTCTGGTTTTCGTGGTGACAGTTTTGAATCTAAAGTTAATAAATTCGAATTAATAAGAGTCCTAGTTTTAGGGAAGCCTACAGACTATTTTAGCACTAAACACAGAGCCAAATGGTTAAATTTGGCGGACTTTTCAAATAATCACGAACCTTTTAGTTTAGTACTCACTCGCTAAGTATTAAACTCCGTGTGCCTGTTGCACAAGTATTTACTCAAATATAGGTAAATCTATATTGATCATAAAAATATTTTTGTTAAATTACAGGATGCAAGGAAAAATGACCTACCAAGAAAAGCTGTTTGCCAACTTTCAGTTGAGTGAACGGGTACCTAAAGACAATTTTTACCGACAGTTAGGAAGCGTTTTAGATTTAGAATATTTGTATGGCTTGACTAGAGCTTATTATGGTACAAGTGGACAAAAAAGCGTAGATTCCTCCAAAAACAATACAACACACTCGTTTTTTAGTATGGCATCCCGCACATGGGCTTAAATAGGATGTGGCGTACCACAACTTTGACCAAGTACAGAATTAATATTCCATATTAATAGTCCAATTAAAAGTAGTTTTCTTTTTTTCATAATTTCCGTTGTTTTAAGGGTTAATGTTTGTTTAAATTGTTTACAACAACTGTATAACCCTATTGCGGTTATTAACATAATAATCAATGCAAGTTAATAAATAATTTTAAACAGACCAAAAAATGGATGAGGTGCTTAGTGCTGTATGTTGAAATGTACTTTGAAAAGTGATGGAGAGGGCAGAGTATAAAAGAGGTCTTAACAACGCTTTATGAAAGCGGTCAAAGCTAGGGTCAATGCGGCAGTGTTTTCTATATGGCTCATGTGTCCATCGGGAAAAAGGAGTGCTTCCGAATGGGTTTTTGTAGCTTCTTCCAAAGAAATTTGAGGGTTTAACACAGGGTCGTTTTCGCCAATAATAATGAGTTTTTTAAAGTTGTTTTCAGATAAAACATGGTTTCTGTTGGGGCGAATTTTCATGCCTTCCTGCCCAGCCATATATCCTTGAATTGGGGTTTGTAGTGCTTCATCCAAAGCGGCTTCCAATTCTTTTTTGTAAAGAGTCCGGATTTTTTCGCCAAACAAATTGGTAAAAGACATGCGTACCATGGCGACAAAATTGTTTTGGATCATTTTGTTGGCACGGGTTCGTAAAATTTTTCGGCTTTCGTCATCTTCATTCGAAGTGGAATTGAGCAAGCAGAGACCCTTTACTTTTTGGGGTTGTTTTTCGGCAAATGCCAAGGCAACATAGCCTCCTAAAGAATGTCCAATCAAAATACATTTTCGGATGCGTAAGTGCTTTAAGACCGCCTCTACCGTTTCGGCAAATAATTCCATCGGATGTACATACCCCAAACAGTCGGAGTTTCCATGCCCTAATAAATCGATGGCAATTACCCTATTCCTTTTTGAAAGCACAGGAGTGAGTTGTTTCCACATCGAACTGTTTTCCAAAAACCCGTGCAGTAAAACCACCGCAGTTCCTTTTCCAGTATCTGAAAATGAAAGAGATGCATTTTTAAAAGGAATTGATTCTGACATTATAGTTTTAACTATTTTTCTAAAGAAATAACAGCCATTTTTTGTTGATGGCAGTATATGAAATTCTCTTTGTTTTCAAATTGAGAAAGAACTTTTTTTCTTTCTATTGCTGTTTTTTGATCTGAAATTATTGAAGCATAGGAGCTCCATGGATACTGTTGTATTTTTTTAACAAAGTTATGTTGTATTGGGTTGTTATGGATGTATAAAATTAAATTTTTTAAGTAGTTTTCATTTTTTAGATGCTTTCTTTTAAATGGAGTTTCTAATAAAGACCTATGTCTGCCATTTTGTTTGTTGATCGCTTGAACATAAGCATTAAAAAGAGGGGCAAATTGTTGAGAAGGTTTTTGAATGGCTTTTTCTTTTTTGATCGAAAAGAAATGACAAATTTTGGAGGCACTTCTAATTTTAACTAACAAATGAAAATGATTTTTTAGGAGACACCAAGCAAATGTTTCTGCTACAGGATAACTATATTTCTTTTTTAATTTTAAAAATAGCGATAATTCTCATGGGTATCAAACTCTTTGAGAGATCCTTTGAGTGACCCTAAAACTCTTGAAGCGTTTCAAGCCTTTCAAGGGGTCATAAGAAGTAAAAAAAATGTATATTTCCAGAATATAAATCAACCTAAAAATGAATAAAACAAAAGAGATTTGGATGACTGGTTTTGCATTATTTTCACTCTTTTTTGGAGCTGGAAACTTGATTTTACCCCCAACATTAGGTGTAAAAGCTGGAGCAGAATGGGGATTGGTCGTTCTTGGGTTTTTTATAACGGCAGTGGTCATTCCTATTTTGGCAATTTTTGCCCATGCAAAATTACAAGGAACTTTGTATGATTTTGGAAAGAAGGTTTCGCCTCTTTTTAGCAGTGTTTTTTGTGTGCTCATATACGGGATAGCCATTGCAATTCCTTCACCTAGAACAGCGTCTGTAACTCACGAAATGACTGTGCAACCTTTTTTTGATTCCGCACCAATTTATACCAGTATTTTCTATTTCGTACTGGTTTTTCTTTTTGCTGTAAACCGTTCAAAAATAATTAGCATTATCGGAAAATTTTTAACACCCATTATTGTTTTTATTTTGTTGACAATGATTGTTTTAGCAGTAGTTTCTTCGCCAAATGCTATTCCAACTTCAGTTTTTAAATCCCCTTTTATTGACGGTATTTTAGAAGGATATCAGACCTTTGATGCAATTGCAGGAGTTGTTGTTGGAGCGGTGATTATTATTTCATTAAATTTGAGAGGGCACACTTCTTTTGGATCCAAAAAAGAGCTAATTACCAAAGCGGGACTTATTTCTGGGGTTGGCTTGTTTGTTATTTATGGGGGATTGATTCTTAGTGGTTCGCTACTGAACGCATCCTTTATTGAGGATGAAAGTAGAATTGAAATTTTATCGGGATTGAGTACACAAACCTTAGGCAGTTTTGGAACCAAATTCTTAAGTATTTTAGTCGCTTTGGCTTGTTTTACTACGGCTGTTGGCATTGTTACAGGAACTGCCGATTATGTACAAGGGGTTTTTAAAGGTTCAAAATTGGCCTATACGCTTACAGCGGCTTTGGGGTCTCTTCTCGGAATTGTAGTGGGGAGTTTTAAGGTTGATTTTATCATAGCGATAGCAGTTCCTGGATTGATGTTTTTATACCCAATCACCATTGTTTTGATTTTACTCAATGTAGTCTCTGAAAAATGGGCTTCAAAATTGGTTTTTCGAAGCATAGTCTTTGTGACCTTTGCATTCAGTATTCCCGATTTTTTAGGTTTTATCATCCCTAAAGAACACCTCGTTGATGTTAAAAATGCCATTCCCTTTGCGAATGCGAGTTTAGGCTGGGTACTTCCTGCTATTTTTGTTTTTCTGGGGTTGAACATCAAAAGCTTTTCAAAGGAGAAGAATGAATAAAACACTGTTAAAAGGGGGTTTTTGTATTTATAAAAATTAAATAGGCTACTTTTGTATTTCTAAACTGACTATTTGTTAAACTACTATTTATATCCGCATACCACTTCAAAAGAGTGGGTCACTTTTGTTCATGGAGCAGGAGGGAGTAGTTCCATTTGGTTTAAACAGGTGCGAGATTTTAAAAAGCACTTTAATGTATTGATTTTAGATTTGCGCGGTCATGGAAACAGCAAACCTACCCTTAAAGACACTTTTAATCCAAGATACACTTTTGATTCTATCACAAATGATATCGTAGAGGTGATACACCACCTTCAGATCAAAAAATCTCATTTTATTGGAATTTCTTTGGGAACTATTTTGATTCGAAATTTGGCAGAAAAAAAACCTGAACTAGTGCAAAGTATGGTTATGGGTGGAGCCATTATTAAATTGAATTTCCGATCACAATTGTTGATGAGAGTTGGTAATCTTTTTAAGTCTGTTGTGCCGTATATGCTGTTGTATAAGTTATTTGCCTTTATCATCATGCCTAAGAAAAATCACAAAAAATCGAGGTTGTTATTCGTTAATGAAGCGAAGAAATTGTATCAAAAAGAATTTTTACGGTGGTTCAAATTGACTTCAGAAATCAATCCCTTATTGCGTTTTTTCAGAACCAAAGACATTCAAATTCCTACTTTATACGTAATGGGTTCTGAGGATCATTTGTTTTTGCCTTCGATTAAAAATATTGTATCCAAGCACAGCACCTCATCTCTTTTTGTGGTTGAAAACTGTGGACATGTTGTGAATGTAGAACAGCCAGAATTGTTTAACAGCCACACGATTCAATTTATCAATTCTTTGGCATAAAAAAAGCGAGTCATCAACCCGCTTTTCAAAATATACATTCTTTGTTAGCCTTGCATAATTTCTTCAATTTCGTCTGCTTCAATAGGAATAGTCCCCATTAAATTGAAAGGAGCTCCTTTTTCTTGAATGACAACATCGTCTTCTAAGCGAATACCAAAACCTTCTTCTGGAATATAGATTCCCGGTTCTACAGTAAAAACCATATTTGCTTGCATTGGTAGGTGTAGCAAGCCATAATCATGAGTATCTAAACCAATGTGATGACTGGTTCCGTGCATAAAATATTTCTTATAAGCAGGCCATTTTGGGTCTTCATTTTGAACATCGGCTTTGTCTATCAATTTTAATTGTAGCAATTCTGATGTCATGATTGCACCCACTTCTTCATGGTATTCTTTCCAAAGAGTTCCTGGAACCAATAGTTTTGTAGCTTCTTTTTTGACATGATTGACGGCATTGTACACCGCTTTTTGTCTGGGAGAAAATTTACCAGAAACGGGAACTGTTCGCGTCAGATCACTTTTATAATTGGCATATTCTGCTGCAACATCCAGTAAGATTAAATCGCCATTGTTGCACTGTTGGTTGTTCTCGATATAGTGCAATACATTTGCATTGTTCCCAGAAGCGATGATGGGTGTATAGGCAAATCCTTTGGAGCGATTTTTTATAAATTCATGAACCAACTCAGCTTCAATTTCATATTCCCAAACACCTGGTTTGATGAAGTTTAAAATTCTGCGAAACCCTTTTTCTGTAATGTCGCATGCTTGTTGCATGAGCTCCAATTCAATAGGATCTTTCACCGCGCGTAAAGATTGTAAAATAGGATTGCTTTTGGCAACCGAATGTGCGGGATATTTTGCGAGTAATTTTTTGATAAAACGATCTTCACGAGTTTCAGTTTCTACCGATGCTCTATAATGTTCGTTTGTATTGATGTAGAAACGGTCACAATATCTTGCCATTTCAAACAAGACTTTTTCTAAATCTTGTAGCCAATATACTGTCTGAATTCCTGCTGTTTTAAAAGCGGCTTCTTTGGAGAGTTTTTCTCCTTCCCAAACCGCAATATGGTCGTTGGTTTCTTTTAAAAACAAGACTTCTCTTAACGATTCATTTGGGCAGTCTGGAAAGAGCATTAAAACACTTTCCTCTTGATCAACTCCTGATAAATAGAAAAGATCTCGGTGTTGTTCAAACGGCATGGTGCTGTCTGCGCCAATTGGGTAGATATCATTAGAATTAAAAATTGCCAAACTATTTGGCTTCATATGAGAAGCAAAATTTTTACGATTTTTGATAAAAAGTGCTGACTGAATAGGTTGATATTTCATGGCTTGTTGTGTTTAAAAAAAACAAATGTAGCAATAATAAACACAACCTTTAAAGAAGAGTTTTCGCGTTGTTAAAAAATAAAAATTTTAATATTGAGGTGATTAGTGTGAGGGATGGAGTTTTACAAAAAAATCCCCTAAACACATCGCTTTTGACTCTGTATTTAGGGGATTGTATCCTATTTAAAAAAGTATTTTATTTATGAATCACGGTTTCTTTTTGGAGCCCCAGATCTTCCACGTCCTGAAGGAGGTGTTGACTGATTCCCTTTAAAATGAGGTTTGTTTTTTGGTTTGCTTCGATTGGAAGAATTTCCGTTAGAAGTCCCTTTCTTTTTTCCAAAAGAACCTTTGCTTTGAGTTGCAGCCCTTTTTGGAGGCGCGGTATCTGTAGGCTCAAAACCTTCCAAAATAATCGATTCCAGTTTTTCTTTGAGCAGTTTTTCAATCTCGTTTTGATATTCTACCTCTTCACTACATACCAAAGAAATTGCTTCTCCAGCAGCTCCTGCCCTTCCTGTTCTACCAATTCTATGAATGTAATCTTCAGGGACGTTTGGGAGTTCGTAATTGATGACATGTGGCAACAAGGGGATGTCTAATCCACGTGCGGCAATGTCTGTTGCAACGAGTATTTTAATGGTATTGTCTTTAAAGTTTCGCAAGGCTTTTGTACGTGCTCCCTGACTCTTATTCCCATGAATAGCCGCCGCAGAAATACCAGATTTTACCAATTTTTCGGTCAATTTGTTGGCGCCGTGTTTGGTTCGTGTAAAAACCAAGACTTGAGACCATTTATTTTCTTTTACTAGTTGAATTACAAGATCTGTTTTTCTCTTCTTATCAACTTTAAAAACTTTATGGGTTACTTTTTTTGCGGTAGAATTTTGTGGAGCTGTTTCTACAGCAACTGGGTTTCTTAAAATTCCTTCTGCTAATTTTTTGATGTCTTTAGAGAAGGTCGCAGAAAACAGTAAGTTTTGGCGCTTTGCAGGCATAAAGCTAATGATTTTGTTGATATCTCTCACAAAACCCATATCTAACATTCTGTCGGCTTCATCCAAAATCAATACCTCAATTCGGTTAAAAGAGAGTGCCTTTCGATCGTGTAAATCTAACAATCGACCTGGAGTTGCTACCAAAATATCAATGCCGTTTTTTAAAGTTGCAATTTGTGGTTTGGCATTTACACCCCCAAAAATGACGGTAGATTTTATGTTTACATATTTGCTGTATTCACGTACGTTGTCATAAATTTGTGCAGCCAATTCTCTTGTGGGAGTCAATACCAAGGCGCGTATAGGCCTGTATTTTGGGTGCTTGGTTTCTGTTAAGTACTGTAAAACAGGTAAGGTAAACCCTGCTGTTTTTCCTGTTCCTGTTTGAGCAGATGCTAAAATATCTTTACCGGCTAAAATATGTGGAATTGCTTTTTCTTGTATGGGAGATGGTTTGGAGTATCCTTTTTCTTCAACTGCTTTTACCAAGGCAGGAGACAAACCTAAATCTGAAAATGTCATAGAATGTATTTAAGAAACGCGCTTTATGTAGCCGTTTCTGATGGCAAAGATACACTCTTTTAAGTTTAGGCTTCGCAAAGTATTTCACTGCTTTTTATGTTATTTTTTTGGGTATTGGGCTTACAAGTGTTAATTTCATCATTTCAAACCAAACGCTATACCCTATGAAATCTGTTTTTCAACTCTTATGTTTATGCTTTTCTGTACATTTCTTCGCACAGCAACCTACCGATGCAGATCACATTCAGCGAGCGATTGCTCAAAAAGAAAGCCTTAGTACTAGTTCCTTGGTAAAAAATGTGGTGTTTACCAACATTGGTCCCACAGTGATGAGTGGACGTGTGGCAGATATTGCTATAAATCCAGAAAACCCTATCGAGTTTTATGTGGGATATGCTTCGGGAGGTTTGTGGTACACCAACAATAATGGAACCAGTTTTGTTCCTGTTTTAGACAGTTCGCCAACTCAAAATATTGGAGATATTGCAGTCGATTGGAATACTGGAACTATATGGGTAGGTACTGGAGAAAAAAATTCTTCTAGGTCTAGTTATGCCGGGATCGGAATGTTGAAATCGACTGATAAAGGGAAAACTTGGACAAATGTGGGCCTGCTTGATGCGCATCATATCAGTAGAATTCTGATCAATCCAACAAATGCAGACGAGGTTGTGGTGGGGGTCATTGGTCATTTGTATTCTCCCAATGAAGAGCGTGGGATTTTTAAGACAACAGATGGTGGTAACACATGGGTAAAGGTTTTATTCATCGATGAAAATACGGGAATTATTGATGTTGCTGTAGCGCCAGAAAATTTTAAGGTGCAATATGCGGCTTCTTGGGAAAGAGATCGAAAAGCATGGAATTTTAAGGGCAATGGAGCGAGTTCAGCAATTTATAAAAGTACAGACGCAGGAAGCTCATGGACAAAGATTTCTGACCAAAGTGGTTTCCCTACGGGTGATGGAGTGGGCAGGATAGGCTTGGCTGTTTTCAATGAAAACACGGTCTACGCCTTGCATGACAGTCAGTACAGACGTCCAAAAGAAGATGAACAAAATACGACTTCCGATTTGACCAAAGAAGATTTTAAGACCATGTCTTCGAGTGATTTTCTGAAACTATCCGATGAAAAATTAAATCGATATTTGAAAAACAACGGCTTTCAAGAGACCTATCGTGCCGAGAATGTAAAGCAAATGGTAAGTGTTGGAGCTGTTAAGCCGATCGATTTGGCTAGTTATATAGAAGATGCAAATGCTCTATTGTTTGACACACAGGTTATTGGAGCAGAGGTTTTTAAGACTACCAACGGGGGAAAATCATGGCAAAAAACGCATGATAATTTTCTTGATGGAGTGTATAATTCGTATGGATATTATTTTGGTGAAATTCGAGTAGATCTGCAAGATGAAAACGGAATCTATGTGATGGGTGTTCCGATTTTAAAATCTAAAGACGGAGGAAAAACCTTTGTTTCCATCAGTAAAGAAAATGTACATTCAGATCATCAAGCTTTGTGGGTCAATCCCCAAAAAGCAGGACATCTTATCAATGGAAATGACGGAGGACTTAACCTTTCTTATGATGATGGGGAGCACTGGATCAAATTGAACAGCCCTGCGGTTGGGCAGTTTTATTCAGTATATGCAGACAATCAAAAAAACTATAAGGTGTATGGAGGTTTGCAGGACAACGGTGTTTGGGTGGCTTCAAATGACGCAAAAATGGACAAATCTTGGGAGCAATCAGGACACAATCCGTATGAATCTATTTTAGGAGGCGATGGCATGCATGTTCAAGTTGATGATCGAAATCCGAACCTTGTTTATACAGGATATCAGTATGGAAATTATTATCGAATTGATAGAGCTACAGGTCAAAGAACTTTTATACAGCCAAAACACATCTTGGGAGAAAGTCCTTATCGATTTAACTGGCAAACTCCTATCCATCTATCAAAGCACAATCAAGACATTTTGTATTTAGGAGGAAATAAATTGCATCGATCTCTCGATAAAGGCGATACTTGGGAAACAATTTCAGGAGATTTAACTACAGGAGGTAGAAAAGGAAATGTTGCTTACGGAACTTTGACTACTATTTCGGAAAGCTCCTATCAATTTGGACTTATTTATGTTGGGTCTGATGATGGATACATACATAGGACCAAAAATGGAGGCGGAAGCTGGACGCGTATTTCTACTGATTTACCACAGAATTTATGGGTCTCAAGAGTCATTGCTTCAAAGTTTAAAAAAGAACGGGTATATGCAGCCTTAAACGGGTATCGTTTTGATGATTTTACCACTTATTTGTACGTTTCTGAGGATTATGGTCAAACTTGGAAGTCTATTAGTTCTGGTATTCCAACATCGTCGATCAATGTTCTAAAAGAAGATCCAGTCAATGAACATGTTTTGTATGTGGGTACAGACAATGGAGTGTATATTTCTTTCAATCAAGGAAATTCTTGGGAAGCATTTGCCAATCAACTTCCCAATGTTGCTGTACATGATTTGGTCATACAGCCAGCAGCAAAGCATTTGATTGTTGGAACTCATGGACGAAGTTTGTACAAGGCTGAAATTGGGCCACTGCAAGAAATGACAAAGGGTATTTTAGAAAAAAACACTCATATTTTTAAGATTAAAAATGTTAGAAAGAGTAGCTCTTGGGGACGATCTTGGAGTCAATGGAGAGCCGCGTACACCCCCGAACTAAAAATTCCTTTTTATGTAAATTTTCCTCATGAAATAACAGTGGATATTTTTAAAGAAAAGATGAAGGTAAATACCATTAGAGTTAATGCAGATAGAGGGTATAATGAAGTTTTCTTTGATCTTTCTTTTTCTGAAAAAGGAAGGAAAGCATTTCAAAAATCCAATAAAAAAAGCATTCCTTCAAATTCGGAACTAAAGGCCGCAAAGAATGGAGTCTTCTATTTGCCTAAAGGCAGCTATCGTGTAAAAATTGGAGCAGCTGAAAGCGAATTTGAGATTGAGTAATTTCAGAGATCAATACTTGTTTTTTTTAAAAACATTGGGTAAAAGGGAGTCTTCAGAAAACCAAATGGTTAAGGTCTTGCGGTCTTGTTTTTAAGTATTATTTAAAATAATTCTAAATTCTGGCGAAAACGATTTAAATTCTTTGCTTCTGGAGTTGTTTCGGCGTATTTTTGCAGTCAAAATTTTAACTAAATTATACAATGAGCGGATTTTTTAAATCTTCAATTGGAAGAAAAGTAGCAATGGCGCTTTCTGCGTTCTTTTTAATGTTCTTCTTATTACAGCACTTGGCAATAAATATTTTGTCAGTTTTTAGCCCAGAGCTTTTTAATGAGGTTTCTCATTTTATGGGAACCAATCCATTAGTTCAATTTGCATTGCAACCTATCCTGATTTTTGCGGTTGTTTTTCACTTTGTTATGGGCTTTATTTTAGAGCTTAAAAATAAAAAAGCAAATGGCGTGAGCTATGCAAAAAACAATGGCGCTGCAAATTCTTCATGGTTTAGTAGAAATATGATTTGGAGCGGCCTAGCAATTTTAGCTTTTGTGTTGCTGCATTTTATCGATTTTTGGTTTCCAGAAATCAACACAAAATTTATTCAAGGAGATTGGTCTGGAGTTGTTGAAGGTGTAGAAGGCTTCCGTTACCATGAAGAGTTGGTTCATAAATTTGTAAACCCAGCAAGGGTGGGTGCTTATGTTGTCGCTTTTGTGTTCTTGGGATTGCATTTAGCACACGGATTTACTTCTGCTTTTCAATCTGTTGGAGGAACGGCAGGAAGAAAGAAAACACTACAAAATATTGGTAAAGCCTATTCCATTCTTATTCCTTTAGGGTTTATTTTTATTGCTTTATATCATCACTTTAACCATTAATCGTAAACATTATGGCTTTAGATTCAAAAGTACCACAAGGTCCAATCAAAGATAAATGGACAGAGTATAAAAATCATATTAACTTGGTAAATCCAGCCAACAAGCGTCACATTGATGTGATTGTTGTAGGAACAGGTTTGGCTGGAGGTTCTGCCTCTGCAACCCTAGCAGAATTGGGATACAATGTAAAAGCATTTGCGTATCAAGATTCTCCTCGAAGAGCGCATTCTATTGCAGCTCAAGGAGGAATCAATGCGGCAAAAAATTATCAAGGAGACGGAGATTCTACCTACCGATTGTTTTACGACACTGTAAAAGGAGGAGATTACCGTTCTCGTGAAGCAAACGTATATCGATTGGCAGAAGTTTCTGCAAATATTATAGATCAATGTGTGGCACAAGGGGTTCCTTTTGCACGTGATTATGGAGGTCTTTTAGACAACCGTTCTTTTGGAGGAGTTTTGGTTTCAAGAACTTTTTATGCCAAAGGACAAACAGGACAGCAATTATTACTAGGGGCTTATTCAGCAATGAATCGTCAAATTGCTCGTGGTAAGATTGAAATGTTCAACCGTCACGAAATGTTAGATGTTGTCATTGTTGATGGAAAAGCTAGAGGAATTATAGCACGAAACTTAGTGACTGGAGAGATCGAACGTCACTCTGCACATGCTGTTGTTATTGCCTCTGGAGGGTATGGAAATGTTTATTTCTTATCTACCAACGCCATGGGTTCTAATGTAACGGCAGGTTGGAAAGTGCATAAAAAAGGGGCTTATTTTGCGAATCCTTGTTATACACAAATCCATCCAACATGTATTCCTCGTTCTGGAGATTATCAGTCAAAATTAACGTTGATGTCAGAGTCTTTACGAAACGATGGTAGAATTTGGGTTCCAAAAAACTTGGAAGATGTGATCGCCATTCGTGAAGGAAGATTAAAACCAACCGAATTAACAGAAGATCAAAGAGATTATTATTTGGAAAGAAGATATCCCGCATTCGGAAACTTGGTTCCTCGTGATGTTGCTTCTAGAGCAGCAAAAGAACGTTGTGATGCAGGATATGGTGTAAATGCAACTGGGGAAGCAGTGTATTTAGATTTTGCCGATTCTTTTGACCGTTATGGAAAAGAGCAAGCGAAGATTCAAAACATCTCCAATCCTTCTACAGCCAAAATAAAAGAATTAGGACAAGAAATTGTAAGAGCTAAATATGGAAATTTATTCCAGATGTACGAGAAAATCGTAGATGAAAATCCTTACGAAACACCAATGATGATTTATCCAGCAGTACACTATACAATGGGTGGTGTTTGGGTTGATTATAATTTGATGACTACCATTCCTGGTTGTTATGCAATTGGAGAGGCCAACTTCTCCGATCATGGAGCCAATAGATTAGGAGCTTCTGCTTTAATGCAAGGACTAGCCGATGGATATTTTGTATTGCCATATACCATTGGAGATTATTTATCGGGTGATATTCGTACTGGAAAAATACCAACAGATACACCAGAATTTGACGCAGCAGAAAAAGAAGTGGCCGATAGAATTGCTTTTTTCATCAATAATAAAGGAACACGTTCTGTAGATTATTACCACAAGAAATTAGGAAAAATCATGTGGGATAAATGTGGAATGTCTCGAAATGCTGAAGGATTGAATGAAGCGATTGAAGAAATTTCAGCCTTGAGAAAAGACTTTTGGCAGCATGTAAATGTTCCTGGAACCGCTACAGAATACAATGAGCAATTAGCAAAAGCAGGGAGAGTTGCAGATTTCTTAGAATTGGGAGAATTGTTTGCAAAAGATGCATTGGTACGAGAAGAATCCGCTGGAGGACACTTTAGAGAAGAGCACCAAACAGAAGAAGGAGAAGCAAAGAGAAATAAAGAGTTTCAATTTGTTTCTGCATGGGAATACAAAGGAGAACCAAAAGATGCAGTACTGCATAAAGAAGAATTGGTTTACGAGAATATTGAAGTAAAAGAGCGTTCATATAAGTAAGTTTTTAGCGAATTGCAAATAGTGGAAGTCGTTTACGAGTGGAATAAAGTCATATGAAGAGTTGATTGTTTGGCAAAGAGTCAAGACAAAATTATATTCAATTTTTAAGAACTTCCAGAGGCGATTTATATGAATTGGAAACACAATTATTAATAACCAAAACATTAAAATATAGTACGAATAGCGAAGAAGTAGAAAGTTTAATTATTGAAGTTAGTAAAATGCTTTAATAAAAAAATTACAAGAGAAAGTCTGAGACTACTCGCTGTTCGCCAAAAAATTAATACCTATTAAGATGAATTTAACACTTAAGATTTGGCGTCAAGTAGATGCAAAGGACAAGGGGAAAATGGTGGATTATAAAGTCACTGAGATTTCAGAGCACATGTCCTTTTTAGAAATGATGGATGTACTGAATGAACAATTGGTAAATTCAGGAGAACAGCCTGTCGCCTTTGATCACGATTGTAGAGAAGGAATTTGCGGGATGTGTTCGATGTACATTAATGGAGAAGCTCATGGACCAGATAGAGGTGTTACTACCTGTCAGTTACACATGCGAATGTTTAAAGACGGAGATACGATTACCATAGAACCGTTTAGAGCAGCAGCTTTCCCTGTAATTAAAGATCTAGTAGTAGATCGTTCTGCTTTTGATAGAATTCAGCATGCAGGAGGATATATTTCTGTAAACACTTCAGGGAATACTCAAGATGCGAACGCAACGCTAATTTCTAAGCATGCAGCAGACGAAGCAATGGATGCCGCAACTTGTATTGGATGTGGAGCCTGTGTAGCTACTTGTAAAAACTCATCTGCAATGCTTTTTGTAGGGGCAAAAGTATCACAGTATGCATTGTTACCACAAGGGCAAGTAGAAGCAGCAGATCGTGTTCAAAACATGGTAGCTCAGATGGATTTAGAAGGTTTTGGAAACTGTACCAATACGGGTGCTTGTGAAGTAGAATGTCCGAAAGGAATTTCTTTAGACAATATAGCAAGAATGAATAGAGAATTAATGAAAGCGTCGATTTAATTTTTGTACACTTTTTTAAATTAAAAAATCCCCAAAACAATCATTGTTTTGGGGATTTTCAATTTATAGATGAAGGGGTTTATTTTCTTCCAAAATCTGCGGGGATTTCACCCCAAGCTTTGGTTTCCCATTTCAGTATTGGGTTTTTATAGGTATTTTCTTTCAGCCATTTTTCGGCTCTTTTGATGAGTTCTAGCAAGTCTTTGTTCGAATCGTCAAAATGAATATTGGTTTTGCATCTTTTCTGTTTTAGCCAGCTCATCGCAGTTCTTGAATCTGAATAAATAGGAATGGTTTCTTTGTTTTTGCTTTTTAATAAAGCAATGCCGTGCACCAAAGCTAAAAATTCACCAATATTATTGGTGCCATTTAAGTAAGGCCCTTTCAAGAAGAGTTGCTGTTTGTTGTGGGTCAGTACGCCTCGATATTCCATTTTTCCTGGGTTTCCAGAGCAGGCAGCATCTACAGAAATACTCTCCAAATTTGGTCTTCCGTAAGCTTCTTTTTCCGAAGCAGTCAATGCGGGGTTTTTGGTATTTTTCCCTTTGTAGTCTTCATACGATTTGGAGTAGGCTAGTGCTGCTTCATCTAGGTTTGCAAACGACTTGTACTGCGCACCTTCAAAGCTTTCTACTTGTTTTTTACAGACATCCCAAGAAGTAAAAACCCCTTTTTTCCGTCCATTCCAAACCACATAAAACTTCTTTTTACTCATTGGTGTCCAAAATTACGCCTTCAATCACTCTCGGGAAATAGCGTTGCTCTAAAAGGTGAATTTTTTCAGCAATTGTTTCAGGAGTATCTTCTTCAGAGAGGGTTGTTTTTTTCTGAAAAATAATAGCGCCTTCATCATAATTTTCATTGACATAATGAATGGTAATGCCCGTTTCGACCTCTTTATGTTCTTTTACCGCTTTGTGAATATGCATTCCGTACATCCCTTTTCCACCATATTTTGGCAATAGAGCGGGATGGATATTGATGATTTTTTTTGGAAAAGCAGCTACGATTTTTTCAGGAATTTTCCATAAAAATCCAGCTAAAATGATATAATCGGCTTCCTGTTGTAAAAAGTGAAGTACGGTGTCTTCTTTTGCGAAAACCTCTTTATCAATCAGAGAAGCTTCGATGTGTAATTGTTCGCATCGGTCAAAAACTTTGGCGTGTTCATTATTACACAATACATGGGTAACCTTTGCGGTTTGAGAGTCCTCAAAAAATTTGATAATATTTTCCGCATTTGAACCAGAACCAGACGCAAAAACAACAATTCGTTTCATAAATCAACATTTTAGACTACAAAAAAAAGGATAATTATTAACAAAAAGATTATTTTATGGAAGATTAAACAATTTTAACTACATTTAGTGATCATTTTTTGGACAAAAATTAGATAAAACTAATAAGATTTGTATTTTTGTCCCCGATTTTAATTTAAAAAACAAACAATTATGTCAGACATTTCATCAAGAGTAAAAGCTATTATTGTAGACAAATTAGGAGTAGACGATAATGAAGTAACAACAGAAGCTAGCTTCACAAACGATTTAGGAGCAGATTCTTTGGATACTGTTGAGTTAATCATGGAGTTCGAAAAAGAATTTGATATTCAAATTCCAGACGATCAAGCAGAAAATATTGGGACTGTTGGACAAGCAGTAAGCTATATCGAAGCAGCAAAAAAGTAATTTATATATGCAATTAAAACGAGTAGTAGTCACTGGACTTGGAGCATTAACGCCCATAGGAAATAATATTGAAGAATATTGGAACGCTTTAGTTAACGGAGTTAGCGGAGCGGCGCCTATCACGCATTTTGATGCTTCCAAGTCCAAAACTCGTTTTGCTTGTGAAGTAAAAAACTTTGACCCTACAGATTTCATCAATAGAAAAGATGCTCGTAAAATGGATCGTTTTACGCAATATGCAATGGTCGCTTCTGACGAAGCAATTGCAGACTCGAAATTAGATCTGGATAGCATTAATAAATTGCGAGTTGGGGTTATTTGGGGAGCAGGAATAGGGGGCTTAGAAACCTTTCAGAATGAAGTGTTAAGTTACGCTGCTGGAGATGGAACTCCGAAGTTCAATCCTTTTTTTATTCCCAAAATGATTGCAGATATTGCGCCGGGTCATATCTCTATAAAACACGGTTTTATGGGGCCAAACTACACAACGGTCTCTGCCTGTGCATCTTCAGCAAACGCGATGATAGACGCTTTAAATTATATTCGACTAGGCTACTGTGATGTGATTGTTACAGGAGGTAGTGAAGCTGCAGTAACAATTGCAGGTGTGGGCGGATTTAGTTCTATGCAAGCACTGTCTACTAGAAACGAAAGCCCAGAAACAGCTTCAAGACCCTTTGATGCAAACCGAGAAGGTTTTGTGCTAGGAGAAGGTGCTGGAGCTATTGTTTTAGAAGAATACGAATACGCCAAAGCAAGAGGCGCAAAAATTTATGCAGAAGTTATTGGAGGCGGGATGTCTTCAGATGCATACCACATTACGGCACCCCATCCAGAAGGAATTGGTGTGATTGCCGTAATGAATAATTGTTTAGAAAATTCTGGAATCAAACCAGAAGATGTTGACCATATCAACACCCATGGTACTTCTACTCCACTTGGAGATGTTGCCGAATTGAAAGCGATTTCTGCGGTCTTTGGAGATCATGCAAAGAAGATCAACATCAATTCTACCAAGTCTATGACGGGTCATTTACTAGGCGCTGCAGGTGCGGTAGAATCTATCGCAGCGATACTGGCGATGGAACACGGAATGGTTCCTCCAACCATCAATCATAGTACTGTAGACGAAACTATTAATCCAGAGTTAAACTTGACCCTGAATAAGGCTCAAAAACGAGATATTAAAGTGGCAATGAGCAATACCTTTGGATTTGGAGGTCACAATGCTTGTGTCGCCTTTAGAAAGCTAGACGCTCAATAGATGAATTTTATTCGTAAATTAGTTCAGTCACATTCAACAGAAGATCTTGAATTATTCAACGAATTAAAAAAATTACTCAACTTTTCTCCTAAAGATCTTTTCAAATACAAAAAAGCGTTTACGCATCGATCTGTTCATTTAAAAGATGAAAAAGGGATTCCGATCAATTATGAACGCTTGGAGTTTTTGGGCGATTCAATATTAGGATCCGTAATTGCTTCGTATTTATACAAAAAAGTACCCAAAGGGTCTGAAGGCTATCTTACCCAAATGCGTTCTAAAATTGTAAGTAGAGAGCATTTAAATGAACTGGGGAAAGACCTAAATTTAATTCAATTTGTAAAAAGTAATATCGATCGTGCCAATGTGGGTGATAACATTCACGGAAATATTTTTGAAGCATTGATTGGGGCTATTTATTTAGATAAAGGCTATGCTTTTTGTCAAAAATTTGTCTATGAAAAGGTAATTGTACCCTATGTTGATATTGAAAAGTTAGAAGGAAAAATTACCAGCTATAAGGGATTGATTATCGAATGGTGTCAGAAACAGAAAAAGAGATATTCTTTTGATATTTATGAAGATTCTGGAAATGAATCTGTTAAACACTTTAGTGTAAAGATTAGTATAGACGGTGTATCAATTGCAAAAGGACGCGCAACTTCTAAGAAAAAAGCAGAAGAGCTCGCCTCTAAAAGAGCCTATTTTGCTTTTCAAGATGAAATCAAAAGTCTCGATACTTAACGACATCGTTTTCGTTGATTTAATTCACAGTTTGTGAAACAATCCGTAATTTAGCTAATTCAACGTAGCGTAAAATTTGCCCCTAGTATATGCAAGTACACTCTTTAGATTTTAGTGATTTTCATGAAGAAGAGTATTCTTTATTGGGGATACACACTACTCTAGAAGACTACAGATTAGCTTTTTTATTAAATCATCATTTAAAAGTTCGTTTTGGTAAAGCAAGTTTTAACTTAGATTTCGAGAACGAAAAAAGTGATGCCTCTTTTTCCATATTCACATACCAAAATTCGAGAGACGATTCTGAGTGGCATCTCATAGCAAATAGCGAAAAAAAAGAAAATAAAGTTCAAGAAGAAGGCTTACTATTAAGCACAGAAATAAAAAATTACTTAATTCCTGAGAAAAAGAACATCGATTATTTTATAAAAATTGTAGAGGACATCAGTTTGAAAAACCTGACCGAAACGGTCGCCAAAATAAAAAAAATCAATCAGGTGATTACCACATATATAGTAGATAAAAACACATTAAAGTCGAAAGACAGCTTAATTTTTTAGAAAATGCCAAATAACAAAAAAACAAAAATAATAGCAACCCTAGGACCTGCGACAAGTTCAAAAGAAGTGCTGTATCAATTAGCAAAAGAAGGTGTAAACGTTTTTAGAATTAATTTCTCCCATGCAGATTACGAAGATGTAAAAACTCGTATCAAGCTTATTAGAGAAATCAATGAAGAAAACGGCTATAACGTTGCAATTTTAGGAGACTTACAAGGACCAAAATTACGTGTTGGAGTAATGGAAGACGATGTTGTTCTAGAAGATGGAGACACCTTTAAGTTTACAACAGAGAAATGTATTGGAACCAAAGAAAAGGCCTTTATGACTTACCAACGTTTTCCAAAAGATGTAAAAGTTGGAGAACACATCTTGGTCGATGATGGAAAATTAATGTTTGAAGTAATCTCGAGCAATAAAGAGACAGAAGTGATTGTAAAAGTGATTGTGGGAGGAGCCTTAAAGTCTAAAAAAGGAGTAAACTTACCAAACACAGCAATCTCTTTACCTGCCTTAACTGAAAAAGACAAAGAAGATGCTATTTTTGCTTTAGAACAAGAAGTAGATTGGATTGCCCTTTCTTTTGTAAGAACACCTGAAGATTTAAGAATGTTGCGTGATTTAATCGATCAGCATTCAGAATATAGAGTCCCAGTTATTGCAAAAATTGAAAAGCCAGAAGCGGTTGAAAATATTGATTCTTTGATTCCTTATTGTGATGGTTTAATGGTTGCTCGTGGAGATTTGGGAGTTGAAATTCCAATGCAAGAAGTTCCGTTAATTCAAAAAATGTTGGTTAGTAGAGCAAAAAAAGCAAGAATTCCTGTAATTATTGCAACACAAATGATGGAAACCATGATTGAAAATTCTGTTCCTACAAGAGCAGAAGTAAATGATGTTGCCAATTCTATTATGGACGGTGCAGACGCAGTTATGCTTTCTGGAGAAACTTCGGTGGGAAAATTTCCAGTGAGAGTGATTCAGAAAATGACAGAAATTATTAAAAGTGTTGAGAACTCTCCTTTAATTAAAGTTCCTCAAACACCCCCTCATATTAGAACCAATCGTTTTATTACAAAATCGATTTGTCATCATGCGGCTCAATTGGCCAATGACACAAATGCAAAAGCAATCTCTACATTGACCAATAGTGGTTATACTGCTTTCCAAATCTCTGCATGGAGACCAAAATCGCATGTATTGGCTTATACTTCTGAAAGAAGAATTTTAGGAAAACTAAATTTACTTTGGGGAGTAAAAGCATTTTACTATGACAAGAATTTAAGTACAGATGATACGGTGGTAGACATCAATAATATTTCGAAATTAAAAGGCTTTGTAGCATCAGGAGATTTAATGATCAACTTAACGTCAATGCCAGTAGAAGCAAAAGGAATGGTAAATACCTTACGTGTTTCTGAAATAGAGTAAAAAAGAAGTTTTTTTCTTTTCAAAAAGCATTCCGTAAAACGGAATGCTTTTTTTTGTAGTCTTTTCTAGCGAACAGAACCACTAGAATGTATGTTTTTGACCTATAAAGATGAGGTGTTTTTCGAAAAATACTTTTTTTAAATGACTCCAAGAATGATAAATCTATTTAAAAGAGGTGTACCTTTTTTTATGTGTATTAGAGATTAATTTGTATTTTTCAGGAAGTTGTATTTATTTTATGTTCTCTTTTTAATTAATATTTTAAGGTGAATATTTTTTTTGAAGAAGAATTTTTTATAAATTTATATGAATATAAGAAATAAAAAATAGCTATTATTTATTAAAATAGACTAACTTTAAGTCACAATAAAACAAATTCATTATGGGTATAAAAAGTTTTCAAGGAAAGAGAGATACATCTTCAAAAAAAGAATCTGTACAAATTTTGGTGTCAGATTATATGACCAAAAAGCTCATTACATTCAAACCCGAAGATTCTTTAGATCATGTCATTCATCTTTTAATTTCGAATAAAATTTCTGGAGGACCTGTTGTAAACGATCAAAATGAGTTGATTGGAATTATCTCTGAAACCGATTGTATCAAGCATATTTCTGAAAGTAAATACTATAATATGCCTTCAGACAGCAACAATACGGTTGCCAAAAAAATGATAACAAATGTAGACACTATAGACAAAGGCATGACTATTTTTGATGCTGCGGCCAAATTCATCAACTCTAAAAGAAGAAGATTTCCAGTGGTAGAAAATGGAAAACTAATTGGTCAGATTAGTCAAAAAGATGTTTTAAAAGCTGCGTTGAATTTTCGAGCAAATACATGGAAATAAAAACTAGACTTTTTTGATGACGTTGGTGACAATTCCCCAAATAACAAAATCGAGGTCTTCGGTGATTTTTATCACTGGATAATCTGGGTTTTCGGGTTGTAGCCAAACGTCTTTTCCTTCAACACGTAAGCGTTTTACAGTAAATTCTCCGTCTAAAAAGCACACCGCAATTTTGTTGTTTATTGGTTCTAAACTTCGATCAATGACTAGCAAATCATTGTCATCCAAACCTGCGCCAATCATCGATTGACCACGAACTCTCGCAAAAAAAGTCGCTTCTTTATTGGTAATTAATTCAGCATCTAAAGAAATACGGGTTTCTCTAAAATCGTCTGCTGGTGATGGAAACCCTGCCGAAATTCCAACATCAATTAAAATAGTTCCTTTTCCTGAAGTAATTTTTGGGGTAAAAAAAGTAAGATTGTTTTTTGTATTTGCCATGTTAGTGTACACTAATGATTTCTTTAATGTTGGTAGTAAATTTTGAAGATAATCGTTCTTGACGCATTTTCCAAGTGCGTTTTAAATCCTGGTTTCCCAATTTAATTTTATCCGATTTAAATTTTTTGTTCAACCCATCGATGGCAGCCATTAAAGGCTTGTGCTTTGGGTTTTCTTGTGTAAACAAATTGAGTTGAAAATTATCATTTGGCACCAATCCGGCAACAATAACACCAGCTCTTTTGTATTTAATTCCCGGTTTAAAAATGGTTTTTATAGCGGTTACCGCAGCATTTGCAAGTACTAAGGTAGAGTCTGTTGGGAATGAAAACACCACCGTTTTGCTTTCTCGATGCTGTGGGGCTTCTTTTTGAAAACGGTCACTAGAAAGTTGTACAATAAGCATGTGACAGCTCGACTCTTGCTTGCGTAATTTTTCTGCACATCGTGCCGCAAAGGTAGAAACACGTTCTTTTATATTTTCAATATCCGAGTAGGTTTGCTCAAAACTACGGGTGGTGGCAATTACCTTTTTGGAGGAAGCTTCTTCCAATGGAATTTTAGAAATGCCTTGCAAATCTTTTTGCAATCGCCACGCGACAATAGAGAATTTCTTCAAAACCCAATCGCTAGGGAGTTGCGTAAAATCGTAGGCGGTTTGGCATCCTTTGGCTTCCAATTGTTTTTTGAGTTGACGTCCAATGCCCCAAACATTTCCGATTTTTGTCCATTTCAAGGCTTTAATTCTTTTTTCTTCAGAGTCAATCACACAAATCCCTTTTGATTGTTTCAAGTTGGAACGGGCAATTTTATTGGCAACTTTACAAAGCGCTTTGGTGGGGGCAATACCAACGCAAGTAGGAATCCCTGTCCACTTTAAGACCCTACTTCTCATCGTTGTTGCATATTCAGAGAGGTTGTACTTCTCAAAGCCGTCCAATTTTAAAAAAGATTCATCAATAGAATAGACTTCTACTTCTGGAGAAAATTCTGCCAAAATATTCATCACGCGTGCACTCATGTCTCCATACAATGGATAATTGGATGATAAAATAGTGATGTTTTGTTCTTTGCAAAATCGTTCCCATTTAAAAATAGGCGCACCAAAAGGTAATTGTAATTTCTTGGCTTCGTCGCTCATAGAAATGACACAGCCGTCATTATTACTTAAAATAGCAACCGGTTTTCCTTGTAAATTTGGATTAAAAACCCGCTCACAAGAGGCATAAAAGTTATTACAATCAATCAATGCAAACATGGTATAAAAGTACCAAAAAAAAACCTGAAGTCTCTCTGGTTTTTAAAAGCATTTGATACATTTGTAGCTCATAAATGAACCCCCCAAAAAATGAACTACCGTAAAATTATCGGGATTGCCTTTTTTTTAGTGAATGCGGTCTTGTTTGCACAAGAAAATAAACAAGCACAAGAGTTAGATACTGTTGTGATTAAGTCGACCAGAATTGATTTGCCGTTCAAAGAAAATTCGAGAACGATACAGATGATCACTTCAGAAGATATCGCGAATAGCGCCGCAACCAATGTAGCCGATTTGTTACAGCAAGTTGTGGGAGTAGATATCAGAAGACGTGGAACTGCTGGAAGTCAGGCAGATTTATATATTAGAGGAGGTGGTTTTGATCAAACCTTATTGTTAATTGATGGGATAAAAATGGATGATGCTCAGACTGGACATCATACCATGAATGCCGCCTTACCTATTGAAGTGATCGAGCGAATAGAGATTATTAAAGGTCCTGCAGCAAGAGTTTTTGGACAAAATGCTTTTACAGGAGCAATCAACATTGTTACCAAAAAGAAGTTGACCAACAGCGTTTCTATTCATGAAGAAATGGGTTCTTTTGGCCAAGTAAATGGATCTATAACCTTAGGAAAAAGTTTTGAAAACACCTCAGTGATTGCCCATGTAGGGGTATTGTCTTCAGATGGATACCGAGACAATTCTGATTATAAAAATGCCAACTATTTTTTAAAGGGAATTTTTAACAAAAAGAAACAACCGATTGAAATGGTAGCTGCTTTTTTCGATAAAAAATTTGGAGCACAAAACTTTTATACACCAGAATCGTATGGATTTAATGAGTATGAAGAAACACAGAGTAGCCTGATAGGTGTTACCACGACTTTTAATACAGGAAATTTCAAAATTAAACCGAGAGCTTATTGGAAGAGAGGACAAGATATTTTTCTACTGAAAAGAGAGGATCCTAGTTTTTTCAGAAACCAACACATTACTCATAAAGTGGGAGTAGAAACCAATGTATCATATACTTCGAATATTGGAATTACTGGTTTTGGAGTTGATCTTTCTAAGGTTTCAATCAGTAGTAATAACCTAGGAGATCGGGAGCGAACTATGGCAAATTTGTTTTTAGAGCATCGTTTTCATTTGCTCAATGAGAAATTAGACATCACACCAGGGGTTGCAGTAACGTATTTCTCTGATTTTAAATTTCATGCTTTTCCAGGATTGGATATTGGTTATCAGTTTTCAGACAATTTAAAAGCCTATGGAAATGTAGGAGTTACTTATAGAATTCCAACCTATACCGATTTGTTTTACAATTCACCAAGTACAAGTGGAAACCCTAACTTAGCACCCGAAGAAGCATTTTCTCAAGAAATAGGAATTAAATATAGTGGAACTAGCTTTACGGGTTCTATTGCTTTTTTCAATCGAAATTCAGACAATTTAATCGACTATGTAAGAGCAAACACTACTACAAGTGTTTTTACCGCGACCAATATTGCGGATGTGCAAACACAGGGAATGGAGTTTGATGCCTTATATCACTTTACTGCCAACAATTTTCGTCAAACAATTGCTTTTGGATATTCTTATTTAAAGGACGATATTTTAAACCAAAACAAAGAATTATCTAGGTATTCTTTAAATACATTACAGCATCAATTGAGTACTCGTTTCAGTTCTCAGTTCTTTAAAAATGTCCGACAAAATATTATTCACAAATATGCAGAACGGACTATAGGAACTAGCTATAATGTTTGGGATGCCTCTGTGATTGTTTTATTTCCAAACATCAGTTTTACGCTTACGGCCAATAATATTTTTGATGCAGCATACATTGAGTCTGGTTTTGTACCCATGCCTCCAAAGTCTTATCTATTCGGAATGAGATTTCTTCTTTAGAGAATAAAGTGACCTCTTTTAGAATGCCTCGAGAATTTTTTCGAGGCATTTTTGCGTTTTAAAGGAGATTCTAGAAAGTAGGATTGAAATTCAGCAACGTAAATATTACCAACTAAAGAGAAAAGAGTCTGATGAGAAACCAGTAAAAAGAGATGCATCGAAAGAGATTTTTTCTACAAACAATAAGTTTCCTTTGATGTATAATAATGCAATCAATATTATCACTAGACGTTTGAACTCAAAAACAAAAAGCGACCCCTAGGGGTCGCTTTTTGTTTAGGATCTATTGCTAAGTTGTTATTTGAAGAGCTTGAAAATGTCATTTCCATTTGCGAATAATAACAGTCCAACCAATAAGAAGAATCCGATGATTTGAGCGTATTCTAAAAATTTGTCACTTGGTTTTTTACCTGTAATCATTTCCCAAAGTGTAAATACAACATGCCCACCGTCTAATGCAGGGATGGGTAAAAGGTTCATAAAACCTAACATGATTGACAAGAATGCGGTAATCGTCCAGAAAGATTCTGCACTCCATTCTGAAGGAAAGATGCTTCCAATCGAGATAAAGCCTCCCAAACCTTTATATGCACCCGTTTCTGGATTGAAAATTTTCTTTAATTGTTTTACATAATTGGTCAATGTACTCCAAGATTTATTCAATCCTGCAGGAACGGCTTCTGTAAAAGAATATTCAATATCTGCCAATTGATAATACCCCAATCGTTCCAAATCTTTATAAGGAATGTTTGTAAATTGTACCCCGATATATCCGTAATTAGAAACGCTTACTGGAACTTCTTTGAGCTCTTCACCTCTTCTTACTGTTACCGTAATGTCTTGTCCTTTGTAAGTGTCTAAAATACTTTTCGCCTCATCATAATATTTAATAGGCTTTCCGTTGATTGCAGTAATAAAGTCTTTCGCTTTTAAACCGCTCTTTGCATTCAAAGAGTCTTTTTGTACTTTTCCGATCACAAAAGGATATCTTGGAGTTACAATAGGACCTTCGGCATTGTTTTTTCGGTCGATTAATTTTGAAATAAAGTTTACGGGAAGGTCTTTAGCGATGGTTTCTCCATTTCTATCAATGGTAAAATTATTTCCGTTAATAAGTCCGATAGTGATGTCATTAAATTTTCGAACTTTTTCCCCATCAATCGTTATAATTTTATCGCCGTTTTGCAAGCCAATTTCAGTTGCCAATTCTCCTTGCACCCATACACCATCTTTTACGCTGTCATTGGGTAAGAATTTCTCTCCATAGGCCCACATCAAACAGATGTATATGCAAATTCCCAATACAAAGTTGACAAAAACACCTCCTAGCATGATGATCAAACGTTGCCAGGCTGGCTTCGAACGAAATTCCCAAGGTTTTGGCTCTTCTTGCATTTGTGCTGTATCCATGCTTTCATCAATCATCCCCGAGATTTTTACATAACCTCCAAGTGGAATCCAACCAATTCCATAAACGGTGTCTCCAATTTTTTTCTTAAAAAGCGAGTATTTATAATCGAAGAAAAGATAAAATTTCTCTACACGTGTTTTAAATAATTTTGCAGGGATAAAGTGTCCCAATTCATGTAATACAATGAGTAAAGAGAGACTTAGAATAAATTGAGATGCTTTTATGAATATTTCCATTTGTATGATATCAAAATTTTGAACGAGCAAATGTACGGTTTTAAAGAGAGTTCTAAAAACAAGAGTTTGTCTAGATTATAATTTTAACATAGATTTTAGAGTCGATTTGTATTTGCGTGCTTTTTTTAGGGTTTTTTATGTTGTAAATTTGTAGAAATATCATGTAAAATGGATTTCAATTTCTTTAAAAAATCATTCCCAACCCTTCTTTTTTTGGCCTTGTTTTCGCTTGTGGCTTTGCCTGTTTTTTACCAATTGTTAAAAGTGGATCAAAAGCTAAAAATTTACAATCCAGCAGATCTCAATCCGCGCTTGGTAGATGAAAGTATCAAGCACGTTCAAAAAAATCATACCATTGCCAATTTTGAATTGATCAATCAAAATGGAGAAACCATTACCAATCAAGACTATCAAGATAAAATTTATATTGCCGATTTCTTTTTTACGCGCTGCCCAACCATCTGTATTGCCATGGCGTTTCACATGAGTGAGTTGCAAGAAGTGTATAAAAATGACGATGACATTCTATTTTTATCCCATTCGGTTACCCCCGTGATGGACAGTGTTCCCGTCTTAAAAGCCTACGCAGAAAGTAAAGGCGTGATCGACGGAAAATGGAATGTAACCACTGGAAGTAAAAAGCACATTTATGAGCTGGCTAGAAAAAGTTATTTCGCGGTCATTGATGAAGGAAATGGCGATGAAAACGACTTTATTCATACAGAACAATTTGTATTGATTGATAAAGAAAGACGCATCCGTGGCTATTATGACGGTACCGAAAAAGAAGATATGGAAAAGTTAAAAAAAGACATTTCTGTGTTAAAAGAAGAATATAGAAATGATTAACTTGTTTAGAATCATTCTAAACGCTTATCTTTGCCATTCAAATTTATAGAAGGTGAATACAATTGCATCATTACGTATTGGCGAAATTGGATATATTTCTGAAGGAGCGTTGGATTTTATTCCATTGAAACTATTAGAAATGGGGTGTTTGCCAGGAGCAGAGGTTGAGCTCATTCAAATTGCACCTTTAAAAGACCCCTTATATATTTGTGTTAATGGAAGTCATTTGGCAATTCGGAAAGAAACAGCTGCCCAAATTCAAATTCTAAAAAGCTAATATGAATGTCTAAAAACGATATAAAAGTTGCTTTAATAGGAAACCCAAATACGGGAAAAACCTCTTTATTCAATCAGTTAACGGGTTTGACGCAAAAAGTTGGGAACTATCCAGGGGTGACTGTCGACAAAAAGAAAGGAAGGTGTAAGCTGTCGGCAACTCAAAACGCGATCATTACAGATTTGCCTGGAACCTACAGCATCAATCCTACTTCAATGGATGAGAGTATTGTTTTAAAAACCTTACTTAAAAAAGACATCAAAGAATCTCCAGATGTAATCTTGGTCGTTGCAGATGTGGAAAACCTGAAAAGAAATTTACTTCTTTTTTCACAAATCAAAGACTTAGAAATTCCAACAGTTTTGGCAATCAATATGGTTGACCAAATGAGTCGAAAAGGAATTTCTATCGATTTAACGGCATTAAAAGAAGAGCTAAATACCGAAGTTGTTTTAATCAGTGCGCGAAAAAATCAAGGAATAGATGCCGTAAAAGACGCAATTATAAAGTGTCATCTTGCGGCAAAAGCATCTCCAATGTGTGATGCAAATTATAAAATTGATCCTGAATATTTTGATCGATTAAAGGCCATCAACCCAAATTTCAGCTTGTACGAATTGTGGTTAATGGTTACTCAAAAAAATTTTCCAGAAGGAATTTCAAAGAAAGAAAAAGACGAACTGCTTTCGTTCAATAGAGATGTTTCGAGGTTGAAAAAATACCAGCATAAAGAAACAATTTATCGCTATCAAGAAATTAACAAAGTCTTAAAGAAAACTTATCTAGTAGATAAGAGCAAAGCAACTGATTTAAGAGGCAAACTAGACAAAGTATTTACCCACAAAATTTTTGGATACGTACTCTTTTTACTGGTGTTACTTCTTATTTTTCAAGCTATTTTCGATTGGTCTTCATTGCCAATGGATCTAATTGACACCACTTTTGCACAGTTATCCGATTTTGCAAGAGGCAATTTACCCGCCGGAGTTTTGTCAGATTTAATTGTTGAAGGAATCATTCCGGGAATAGGTGGGGTCATTATTTTTATCCCTCAAATAGCTATTTTATTTTTGTTTATTGCCGTTTTAGAAGAAACAGGCTATATGAGTCGGGTGGTATTTTTAATGGATAAAATCATGCGTCGCTTTGGAATGAATGGGAAAAGTGTAATCCCATTAATCTCAGGAACTGCCTGTGCCATTCCTGCAATTATGGCAACAAGAACCATTTCTAGTTGGAAAGAGCGCCTGATTACCATTTTGGTTGTACCCTTTACAACCTGTTCTGCAAGATTGCCAGTCTACGCGATTTTAATTTCATTGATCATCCCGAATACAAAAATATTAGGCTTTTACAATTTACAAGCATTTACCTTGCTGATGTTGTATGCATTAGGATTTGTAACAGCTATTATTGCGGCCTATATTTTGCAAAAAACATTGAAAATAAAGAGCAGTTCTTTCTTTGTGGTAGAAATGCCCAATTATAAATTACCGTCTGTTAAAAATGTTCTTTTTGATGTTTTAGAAAAAACAAAAGCCTTTGTTTTTGGAGCAGGAAAAATTATTTTGGCGCTGTCTGTGATCTTGTGGTTTTTGGCATCTAATGGTCCTGAATCCTTTAAAAATGCGGCAAAAGAGGTGACCGAGAATAGTGCCAATCGCTCATTGTCTGAAACAGATTTGCAACATAAAATTGAAGCGATAAAACTAGAGAATTCTTACATTGGAATTATGGGAAAATCCATAGAACCTGCTATAAAGCCTTTGGGGTACGACTGGAAGGTTGGGATTGCATTGATTACCTCTTTTGCTGCCAGAGAAGTTTTTGTAAGTACGCTAGCTACCATTTACAGTGTTGAAGCAGATGACGAAAATACCACAACAATCAAAGAGAAAATGAGATCAGAAATCAATCCTGATACAGGCAATCAGCGATTCAATTTCTCATCTGGAATGTCTTTGCTTATTTTTTATGCATTTGCAATGCAATGTATGGCAACTTTGGCAATCGTGAAAAAAGAAACGAAGACATGGAAATGGCCTTTAATCCAATTGTTTGGAATGACTGGATTGGCATATGTCTTCTCATTAATTGTCTATCAAATTTTAAGCTAATGCAACAAATTCTTGTATATTGTATCCTGTTTGTGTCCGTTGGGTTTTTGGTAAAAAAGTATTTTTTTCCTTCAAAATCTAAGAAAAACTGCAGTACAGACTGCGGTTGTTCATAATGGTCACTGAATTTATTCATCATTAAAAAACCATTAAAATGAAAAAATCAATTTTATTTATTGCAATTTTTGCAATCACACTTATGAGTTCCACACAAATCGCTGGGCAAGCATTTAAAGATTTAGACAAAAGTCCAATGGATGCGGCGGCATACCCAAGTAGTTACAAGGAATCAGACAAAATCGTAAAAGTAGTTTATAGCCGTCCTCAATTAAAAGGAAGAGAGGTAGCAAAACTAGCTCCAGCTGGAAAAGTATGGAGAACAGGAGCAAATGAAGCCGCAGAAATTACCTTTTACAGAGATGTTACTTTTGGAGGTAAAGCTGTCAAAGCAGGAACCTATTCATTGTTTACAATTCCTTCTGAAGCGGGAGATTGGACGGTAATTATCAATACTGCAAGAAATGTTTGGGGATCGTATTTTTACAAAGAAGACCAAGATGTAGTTCGTGTTTCAGGAGCCGTAGCTAAATCAGAAAAAAATATTGAGGCTTTTTCGATGCTGTTTGACAAAGAGATGACTCTAAAAATGGGCTGGGGAAACATCGTAGTTTCCGTGCCAATACAATAATGAGTCTTTTCATATCTAAAAAAACCAACGGCCTATCTCAACAGACAGGTCGTTTTTTTTATGCCCATAATTTAAGACAACAATAGACTTTACTCTTTTGTAGAATAAACGTAAATTTGCCCCTCAAATCAAGAGCAACAATGCAATACAATCATAAAGAGATCGAAAAGAATTGGCAAAAATTTTGGTCAGAGAACCAAACTTTTAAAGCAGAGAATACCTCTGAAAAGCCAAAATATTATGTGTTAGATATGTTTCCCTACCCATCTGGAGCGGGCTTGCATGTTGGGCACCCTTTAGGATATATTGCCAGTGATATTTATGCGCGTTACAAACGTCATAAAGGCTTTAATGTATTGCATCCACAAGGATATGATTCTTTTGGGCTTCCCGCAGAACAATATGCAATCCAAACCGGACAGCATCCTGCAACCACTACCGAAGCCAATATTACAACCTATAGAAAACAATTGGATAAAATTGGATTCTCTTTTGATTGGTCTCGTGAAGTTCGTACTTCCGATCCTAATTATTACAAATGGACTCAGTGGATTTTTATTCAGCTTTTCAATTCTTGGTACAATATAGATACTGATAAGGCAGAAGACATTTCAACGCTCATCGCTATTTTTAAAAAAAACGGAAATACCACAGTCAATGCAGTTGCCGATGAAGAGGTTACTCTCTTTTCTGCAGCCGAATGGAATGCCTTTTCGCAAACAGAACAAGAAGAAATCTTATTACAATATCGCTTGACATTTTTGTCCGACACTCAAGTAAATTGGTGTCCTGCATTGGGAACAGTTTTAGCCAATGACGAAATTGTTAACGGAGTTTCAGAACGAGGAGGACATCCAGTTGTTCGTAAAAAAATGACCCAATGGTCCATGCGAATTTCTGCCTACGCACAACGGTTGCTAGATGGATTGGAAAAAATAGATTGGCCACAACCCTTAAAAGATTCGCAAACCAATTGGATAGGGCGCTCTCAAGGTGCCATGGTTACTTTTGAAGTTGATGAAATTTCTTCTAAAGAAAGTGCCGAAGTAAAATTGTCGTACAAAGAATTAGAAGCCTTAAAAGAACTGCGGTTGAATTTGTCAAAGGCAGAAGGAATTCTTTGGGATGAATTGAAACATAAAAAAGGAGCAGCAAAATTCAGAAAAAAATATACCATTGGTACATTTTTAGTAGACTATGTTTGCTTGGCAAAAAATACCATTATTGAATTTTCTGGAAAAGAAGATGAAGCTGCGAGAACTGCTTTTTTCGCAAAAGAAGGATTCAATGTGATTCGTTTTACTAACCAAGATGTTATCGATAATGTATTGCAAGTGGTTTCTAAAATTAACAATGCATTACAATTTCCAACTCTTGTCAAAACAGAAAAAGTAGTAGCTAAGAAAACTTCTAGAGCCTATACGATTGAGGTATTTACAACACGACCAGATACTATTTTTGGAGTGTCTTTTATGACCTTAGCTCCAGAGCACGAATTGGTCTCAAAAATTGTAACAGACAAACAAAAAGTAAAAGTAAACGCTTATATAAAAGCCACTGCAAAACGTTCTGAACGTGATAGAATGGCAGATGTAAAAACCATATCTGGAGTGTTTACAGGGGCCTATGCAATTCATCCATTTACAGGAGCAAAAATCCAAATTTGGATTGGAGATTATGTCTTGGCAAACTATGGAACAGGAGCCGTTATGGCCGTTCCTTGTGGAGACCAAAGAGATTTTGATTTTGCCACTCACTTTGGGATTGAAATTCCAAATATTTTTGAAGGAGTAGAACTTTCGGAAGGGGCACATACCGATAAAGACGGAACAGTGATTGCAAATTCCGATTTTTTAAACGGTCTTCCGTATAAAAAAGCAATGCAATTGGTCATTTCCGAATTGGAAAAAAGAGGCATCGGATACGGAAAAATCAATTATCGTTTGCGCGATGCCGTTTTTAGCAGACAACGTTATTGGGGTGAACCATTTCCAGTGTATTACAAAGACGGAATGCCACAAATGATTGATGAAAAATACTTGCCAATCGTACTGCCAGAAGTAGAAAAATACTTACCAACCGAAGATGGAAAACCGCCTTTAGGGAATGCAACCGAGTGGGCTTGGGATACTCGTGGGAAGAAAGTGGTTTCAAACGATAAGTTGAAAAACAAAACCGTTTATCCTCTAGAACTAAACACGATGCCAGGTTGGGCAGGAAGTTCTTGGTATTTTAACAGATATATGGACGCAACCAACGATGGGGCCTTTGCAAGTAAAGAATCGTTGAATTATTGGAAAGAAGTAGATTTGTATATAGGAGGATCTGAACATGCTACGGGACATTTACTGTATGCGCGTTTTTGGCAAAAATTCTTGTTTGACAAAGGAATTGTTCCAGTCGATGAGTTTGCGAAAAAACTCATCAACCAAGGAATGATCTTGGGAACAAGTGCTTTTGTGTATAGAGCAACACCGTTTATCAAGTCAGATTGTTTTACAGAGCAAACAAGTGAAGAGACCTTAAAAAAGCTTCCGACACTATTTGTTTCTAAAAACCTATTTAGCTCAGAGGCCGAATTTGAAACTCTTGTTAAAAATTATTTCTTAGACAAAGGCTTTTTAAAACCCGACCAAGCAGATAGCATCATGATTGTTCAAACAGCTATTCATGCCGATGTTTCTTTGGTAAACTCTTCGGACGAACTAGATGTAGAAGGGTTTAAAAATCATCCTATAAATCAAGATTATACAGCGGCTCTTTTTCTTTTAGAAGACGGAAAGTATGTAGTGAGTAGAGAGGTTGAAAAAATGTCCAAATCAAAGCACAATGTGGTCAATCCGGATGCGATTTGTGAAGAATATGGTGCCGATGCATTGCGTTTGTTCGAGATGTTTTTAGGACCTTTAGAACAAGCGAAACCTTGGAAAACTTCAGGAATTTCGGGAGTGTATTCCTTCTTAAAGAAATTGTGGAAATTGTATGTAGACGAAAACGGCATTGCCGTTTCAGAAGAGAAAGCCACGCAAGACGAACTGAAAACCTTGCACAAAACCATTAAGAAAGTAGCAGAAGATATCGAGAATTTCTCTTTCAATACCTCTGTGTCTACCTTTATGATTGCTGTTAATGAGTTGACGGCGCAAAAATGCAACAATCGAGCAGTTTTAGAACCCTTATTGGTGTTATTGTCACCCTACGCACCTCATATTGCAGAAGAACTATGGAGTTTGCTAGGAAACAAAGAGTCGATTGCGACTGCCGATTTCCCAATTTTTGAGGCAAAGCATTTGGTTGAAAGCACAAAGAATTATCCTATTTCTTTTAATGGAAAAATGCGTTTTACCATCGAATTGCCTTTAGAATTATCGAAAGATGAAATTGAAGCAGCAGTGTTGAGTGACGAAAAGACAATCGCTCAGTTGGAAGGGGCAACTCCTAAAAAAATAATTATTGTTCCTGGTAAAATTGTCAATATTGTTGCATAACTAACGTAGCAGCCATTTTGCTCTTGTAAAAGGATAAAAAGAATAAAGTCATTACAAACACCGTAATGGCTTTTTTATTTGGTTATCTTTAGAGGACATTTATGTGCAGTTATTTTAGTATTTTCGGAACACTTTTTGTTTATTAGGAATAAGAAAAATGATTCACATTAAAAAGAACAGGCTTGAGCAAATTTTCAAACATATCACTTCGCATCCGTATTTTTTTATCAATGATCCTATTGGTTTTACTGGCATCCGTTTTAATTTTGGGGGTTACAGTGTATCAATATGACGAACAGGCTAAAGACTATAACATTCAACGTTTTGAACGAAAAGAAGCAATTACTAAAGAAACGATTGAGTTAGAATTAAAAAATAAGATGCAATACCCTGTAAATACGATCAACCTTCCTAAAATTTTTCAAGACCGTATTTATGAAATTTCTGCGATCAATAAATTAAATATTTCGCTCTATGATTTGGAGGGAAAGCTTTTAAAAACTTCTTTAGGAAATGCTTTTGAGAAGATTGATAAAAAACCACTTTCTCAGGAGATCATTTCCAAATTGTCACAAAATTCGAACCATCGAATATTAAAAACATCTCATGAAGACGATATGAGTTTTCAATCTTCGTATTCTTATATCAACGATCCAAAATTTAAACGCATCGGGATTTTAGAAGTTCAGTTTACACAAGATAATTCAGAAATTGAAGGCGAATTAAAAGAGTTTATCTCACGATTAAGTTTGGTGTATATATTGATGTTTCTCATTGCCATTGCCTTGGCGTATTTTTTGTCGAGCTATATTACCCGTTCTATAAAAACGATTTCAGATAAAATTCAGCAAACAAAGTTAAATAAGCGAAACGAAAAAATTATTTTAAATTCTGCAAGTTCAGAAATCGAGGTTTTGGTAGATGCTTACAACAGCATGATCGACGAATTGGCAGAAAGTGCAGTGAAATTGGCCAAAAGTGAACGAGAACAGGCTTGGCGAGAAATGGCAAAACAAGTAGCGCATGAGATTAAAAACCCACTAACACCAATGCGATTAACGGTACAAAGTTTTGAGCGAAAATTCAATCCGACAGCCGACAATGCAAGAGAGAAATTGGCAGAATACAGTCAGACTTTAATACAGCAAATAGATGTGATGAGTTCGATAGCTTCTGCATTTTCAGATTTTGCGAAGATGCCTAGTCAGAAAAGAGAAAAAATAGAAGTGATAGGCGTGGTCAAATTGGCCTTAGATATTTTTAATGAAGAGTACATTGAGTACCTACCTTCTGAAAAAGAATTGTTTGCCTACTTAGACAAGACCCAATTGATTCGTATTGTGACCAACTTGGTAAAGAACGCTGATCATGCTTCGGAAAATTCTAAAAATAAACGTATTGAAGTAAAGGTGTCTTCTGAAGGAACGAACATTAAAATTACGGTTTCCGATTCTGGGAAAGGGATTTCTGAAGAAGTAAAACGGTTAATCTTTGAGCCGAAATTCACCACAAAAACTAGTGGTATGGGCTTAGGTTTACCAATGATCAAAAATATTATCGAAGCCTATGAAGGCAGTATTTCATTTACTTCTGAAGAAGGAGTTGGAACGATTTTTACCGTCATTTTACCCAAAACATAAATTCTGCGTAAGCAGCATCTAAAACCTTTAAAAAATGAATTTTAACACCATTTTAGTTGATAAGAAAAAAGGATTGGCAAAGGTGACTATCAATCGGCCAAACAAATTAAACGCATTAAACAAAGAGACAATCGAAGAGTTGAGTGCTGCTTTTGAAGCCTTAGAAGAGGATATGGCTGTGCAAGTTGTTATTCTTACGGGAAGCGGAGAAAAAGCCTTTGTGGCGGGAGCCGATATTTCTGAATTTGCGAATTTCTCTGTCGATGAAGGAGGTATTTTGGCACAAAATGGGCAACAAATGTTGTTTGATTTGATCGAGAATTTATCAACCCCTGTGATTGCTGCAATCAATGGTTTTGCCTTGGGTGGAGGATTGGAGTTGGCAATGGCATGTCATTTTAGAATTGCTTCCGAAAATGCAAAAATGGGCTTACCAGAAGTTTCTTTAGGAGTCATTCCTGGCTATGGAGGCACACAACGCTTGCCTCAATTAATAGGAAAAGGAAAAGCCATGGAATTGATCTTGACTGCCGCGATGATTTCTGCACATGATGCCAAAGAATGTGGTTTGGTAAATCATGTGGTTGCTCAAGAAGAATTATTGCCTTTGGCAGAAAAGTTGGCCGCAAAAATGATGCGAAATTCTTCTGTTGCTATAAGTGCTGCTATCCGAGCGGTAAATGCTCATTTTGAAGAGGGTGTTGATGGCTATCAAACAGAGATTGCAGAGTTTGGTGATTGTTTTGGAACCGAAGATTTTAAAGAAGGAACTACTGCATTTTTAGAAAAAAGAACAGCAAATTTTCCTGGAAATTAGAAATTCAAAAAGAGTTAAATTTTTATTGCAAGCCTTCCCATTCGGTATAAAACTGTTCTAAAAATTGTTCCATATAGCGATGTCTTTTGACAGCAATTTTTTGCCCTGTCTTTGTGTTCATTTGATCCTTTAGTAAAAGGAGTTTTTCGTAAAAATGATTGATGGTTGGAGCATCCGATTTTTTATACTCCTCTTTGGTCATGTTTAAGTTTGGTGAGATTTCAGGATTGTACAAAGTACGATTTTTAAACCCTCCATAATTGAAGCAGCGGGCAATTCCAATGGCACCTATCGCATCGATTCGATCGGCATCTTGCACAACTTCCAATTCTTTTGAGGTGAATTTCTCTCCTCCTTTTTCGAGTGAATTCTTATATGAAATATGCTCGATGATTCTTACAACATGTGCAATCGTTTTTGAATTTACATTTTGACGCATAAGGAATTCACGTGCTTTTTTAGGGCCAATCGTTTCATCACCTTTATAAAATTTAGGGTCTGCAATATCATGCAAAAGTGCTGCCAAAGAAACCGTAAATACATCTACATTTTCCTCTTTCGAAATCAAAAGACTGTTTTTATATACCCGCTCAACATGAAACCAGTCATGTCCTCCTTCGGCATTCTGAAGTTCGGCTTTTACAAAGGCGATTGTATTTTCTAAGATTGCTAGGTTGTTCATTTTTGTATAAAAATAAAAAAACCACGCAAATTTGCGTGGTTTTTTTTGTGCTATTTTAATCGTTTTGTTTGATTAACAAAACTCTTCGTAGGCTTGTGCCAAATTTTGTGCAATCATTTGTGCAGAACGACCTTCAATATGATGGCGCTCTAACATGTGCACTAAATTTCCGTCTTTAAACAAAGCGATTGCTGGAGAAGATGGAGGAAAAGGAATCATAAACTCACGTGCTTTTTGAGTAGATTCTTTTTCAACACCTGCAAAAACAGTGGTCAAGTTGGTTGGTGTTTTTTCTGCACCTAAAGAAGCAATTGCTCCTGGTCTTGCAGTTCCTGCTGCACATCCACAGACAGAGTTCACCATCACTAAGGTTGTGCCTTTTTTTGCCAATGCATTTTCTACATCACTAGCGCTATATAATGCTTGAAAACCTGCGTTAATTAATTCATCACGCATTGGTTTTACTAATTCTTCTGGATACATAATTTCAAATATAAATTCAGTTGCAAATATAAAGCATTTTACAGTAGGAAACAAAACCTAAGTGTATGCTTGTTATGATAAAGATATCAATAAAATTGATATTGAGAGATCTCTCTTAAAAAAGCTCAGGAGCTTTCTGTAGATTCTCTTATATTTGACGAAATTAGAAGTGTAGAAATGGGAAATTTTTCAAAATGGTTAGGAGCTGGATTGGGTTTTACTTTAGGCGGGCCCATTGGTGCTGCTTTGGGTTTTGCATTGGGGAGTTTTGTCGATGGTTTTAGTGTAGAAGATTTCACCAGCGAACAGCAACAATACCGTCAACAAGGAAATAGAAACACTCAATCTGGAGATTTCGAAATCAGTCTCTTGGTTTTGGCATCCATCATTATCAAAGCAGATGGAAAAATAGACGCAAAAGAGTTGAATTTTGTAAGGACTCAATTTGTGGGAATGTATGGTAAAGAAAGAGCCAATAATGCATTTCAGTTGTTTAAAGGAGTCATGCAAAAGGAGATTTCTGCAAGGCAAGTTTGTATTCAAATCAGACAACATATGCCACATGCTTCTCGGTTACAATTGCTTCATTTTTTATTTGGAATTGCAAAGGCTGATGGTCAAGTTGCAGAGGTTGAAGTAGAAGAAATTCGAAAAATTGCTGGGTATTTGTATATCAATCCTTCCGATTTTGAATCGATCAAGGCCATGTTTTACAACGCTTCAGAAAACAATTATAAAATTTTAGAAATTTCTAAAACAGCCACCAATGAGGAAGTAAAAAAAGCCTACAGAAAAATGGCCAAAAAATACCATCCCGATAAAGTTCAAGATTTAGGCGAAGCCCATTTGAAAGGTGCAAAAGAAAAGTTTCAAAGCATCCAATCTGCCTATGAAAATATCAAAGCAGAACGAGGAATGTAAAGGTTTTTGTGTAGGCAAATTGGAAGTAAAAAACCTTTGGTTCTAAGAAAGCATCACGAATTATAACTTCGTTCCCTACAAACTCAAAAAATTACAAGAAAATCCTTAATTTCGCATTCTTATAAGAAAAGATAGAAAATGAGCGCGAAATTTCCTGAATATAAAGGACTTGACTTACCAAATATAGCTGAAGAAATTCTACAATATTGGGAAGAACACAACATCTTCGAAAAAAGTGTGATCACTAGAGAAGGAAAAGAACCCTATGTTTTTTATGAAGGACCACCTTCTGCAAACGGATTGCCAGGTGTTCATCATGTTTTGGCGCGTGCGATCAAAGATATTTTTCCTCGATACAAAACCATGAAAGGATTTCAGGTGAAGCGTAAAGCCGGCTGGGACACTCATGGATTGCCAATTGAATTGGGGGTAGAAAAAGAACTCGGAATCACCAAAGAAGATATTGGTACGAAAATTTCTGTTGAAGATTACAACGCAGCGTGTAGAAAAGCGGTCATGCGATATACCGATATTTGGAACGACTTAACCCGAAAAATGGGCTATTGGGTAGATATGGACGATCCATATATTACTTATGAACCAAAATACATGGAGTCTGTTTGGTGGTTGTTGAAAGAGATTTATAACAAAAAATTAATTTACAAGGGCTACACTATTCAGCCATATTCGCCAAAAGCAGGAACGGGTTTAAGTTCGCATGAATTAAATCAACCCGGAACCTACCAAGATGTCACAGATACAACCATTGTTGCACAGTTCAAAGCGATAGAAACAACATTGCCTGTTTTTTTACAAAACCAAGGACCTGTTTATTTTCTTGCCTGGACAACTACGCCTTGGACATTGCCTAGTAATACTGCACTTACCGTTGGACCAAAAATTGAATATGTTTTGGTTGACACCTTCAATCAATATACCTTTGAACCCACCAAAGTGGTCTTGGCTAAAAAGTTAATTGGGAAGCAATTTGGAGGAAAGAATAATGTGCAAGTAGAAACGTCTGAAGGACTATCTAGCTACAAAGCAGGTGAGAAAAAGATCCCTTTCTATGTTGTTAAAGAATTTGTAGGGAAAGATTTAGTTGGTATTCGATACGAGCAAATTCTAGACTACGTATTGCCAAATGAGAATCCACAAGATGCTTTTCGAATCATTTCTGGAGATTTTGTTACTACAGAAGACGGAACCGGAATAGTTCATACAGCCCCTACTTTTGGAGCAGATGACGCCTTGGTTGCCAAACAAGCTGTTCCCGAAATTCCACCACTATTGGTCAAAGATGAGAATGGTAATTTAGTTCCGTTGGTCGATTTGCAAGGAAAATTCAGACCAGAAGTAACCGATTTTGCCGGAAAATATGTCAAAAACGAATACTACCCAGAAGGGGAAGCACCCGAAAAATCGGTAGATGTTGAATTGGCGATCAAATTAAAAACGGAAAACAAAGCCTTTAAGGTTGAAAAATACAAACACAGTTATCCAAACTGTTGGAGAACCGATAAGCCTATTTTGTATTATCCATTAGATTCTTGGTTTATCAAAGTAACCGATGTAAAAGAGAAAATGCATTCGTTGAACAAGAGCATCAACTGGAAGCCAGAATCTACCGGAACAGGTCGTTTTGGAAACTGGTTGGCCAATGCAAACGATTGGAATTTATCACGTTCTCGTTATTGGGGAATTCCATTGCCAATCTGGAGAACAGAAGATGGGAAAGAAGAAATCTGTATTGGTTCTGTCAAAGAATTAAAAGAAGAAATGGCCAAAGCAGTAGCTGCAGGTGTCATGAGTGAAGATATTTTTTCAAGTTTTGAAGTTGGAAACAACAGCGAAGAGAACTATGCGAAAATTGATTTGCACAAAAATATAGTAGATCAAATTGTCTTAGTTTCTGCCTCAGGACAACCGATGAATCGCGAAAGTGATTTGATAGATGTTTGGTTCGATTCGGGTTCTATGCCCTATGCTCAATGGCATTATCCGTTTGAAAATCAAGATTTAATTGACGAAAATAAAACGTTTCCAGCAGATTTTATCGCAGAAGGAGTTGACCAAACACGTGGATGGTTTTATACGCTACACGCAATTGCGACCATGGTTTTCGATTCTGTAGCTTACAAAAATGTTGTTTCTAACGGATTGGTTTTGGATAAAAACGGACATAAAATGTCGAAACGTTTAGGGAATGCAACCGATCCTTTTACAACCTTATCTACCTATGGTCCCGATGCAACTCGTTGGTACATGATTGCAAATGCAAATCCTTGGGATAATTTGAAATTTGATTTGGAAGGAATTGAAGAAGTAAAGCGCAAGTTTTTTGGAACATTGTACAATACCTATTCGTTTTTTACTTTGTACACCAATATTGATGGTTTTTCTTACAGCGAAGAAGATATCGCGTTGGAAGATAGACCCGAAATAGATCGATGGATTTTATCAGAACTCCATACTTTAATTCAGAAAGTAGATACATTTTACGCAGCATACGAACCCACACGAGCGGCAAGAGCAATTTCAGATTTTACACAAGATTACTTAAGCAATTGGTATGTTCGATTGAGTAGAAGACGTTTTTGGAAAGGGGATTATCAAACAGATAAAATTTCAGCCTACCAAACTTTGTACACATGTATGGTGACCATTGCAAAATTGGGAGCACCTATAGCGCCGTTTTTTATGGACAAATTGTATCAAGATTTAAATTCGGTTACTGGCAAAGATACTTCCGAGAGTATTCACTTGGCAGACTTTCCAACATCGGATGCCCGTTTTATAGATCCTTCTTTAGAGCGTAAAATGGAAAATGCACAAATCATATCCTCTTTGGTGTTGTCATTAAGAGCAAAAGAGAAGATTAAAGTGCGTCAGCCTCTCCAGAAAATCATGATTCCTGTTGAGAATGAGCAGCAAAAACAAGAGATTTTAGCGGTAGCAGAGCTGATTAAGCATGAGGTAAATATTAAAGAAATTCAAATATTGGAGGATGCTTCAGAAATTTTGATCAAGCAAATTAAGCCCAATTTTAAGGCTTTAGGTCCCAAATTTGGAAAAGATATGCGCTTTATTGCTACTGAAGTTCAGCAATTTACGAAAGAAGATATTCAGAAAATTGAAAAAGAGGGGAACATTTCTTTAGAAATCAATGGAAAAGAGATAACTTTAGACCGCGAAGATGTAGAAATATCCTCAAAAGATATAGAAGGTTGGTTGGTTGCAAATGAAGGTGGATTGACAGTTGCTTTAGATGTTACAATTACAGAAGAGTTGCACAAAGAAGGCGTTGCCAGAGAATTGATCAATAGAATTCAGAATGCACGTAAAGACAGTGGATTGGAAGTGACAGATAAAATTAAATTGACTGTTTTAAATTTTGAAAGCTTACAAGCTTCTATTCAAGAGAATAAAACATATATTATGAGTGAAACATTGACTCAAGAATTGGTTTTTGTAGATGCATTGACAAATGGTACAGAAGTTGAGTTTGATGCTATAAAAAGTAGAATATTAATTGAAAAAGTGTAAAATTATGTCAGAAGTTAAAGTAAAATACTCAGATGAAGATTTACAAGAGTTTAAAGAAATTATTCAAAAAAAAATAGAAAGAGCAAAATCTGATTTAGCCCTATTACAAAGTTCATATAAAAACGGTTCAGATAATGGTACCGATGATACATCGCCCTCTTTCAAGTCTTTTGATGAAGGTTCGGATGTGATGAGTAAAGAAGCAAACGTGCAGTTGGCGATAAGACAAGAAAAGTTTATTCGCGATTTAAACAATGCATTATTGCGGATTGAAAATAAAACCTACGGTGTTTGTAGAGTTACAGGTAAACTAATTCAGAAGGAACGCCTAAAATTAGTCCCACATGCTACCTTAAGTATTGAGGCCAAACGTAAACAATAATTTTAAAAGAGCTTCCAAAACAAGGAAGCTCTTTTTGGATTATAGAGCTTCTGTTTTCTTTTTTTAAGAAGACCAAGGAATTAGACATGACTCCATAATTTTTATTCTGATGAAAAAAAAGTATGCTATTTTGGTATTTTTAGGATACTCATTCTTTGGGCACTCTCAAAAAATAGTAGAAAAAAAAGTACAATCCAATGCGACTCACATTGAGATTTCTACCTTAGGACTCGATGATGTTGTCATAGAAAACTCCACAACAGCATTTATTGAGATGTACTTAAAGGCAGAAAATCCCAATCAGCAGCATCTGATCGTTAAAGAAATGGATGAAACCGTTCGCATCGAATTTCATATACCAGCAATGACCACAGAAGCCCCTGTTTTTAGAAAATTTATTACCAAAAGATTACAACGAGCCAATGCAATCATCAAAATTCCTCAACAGAAATCGGTTATTATTTTTGGAGACAACATCAATATTACTTCAAAAAATTATAAGGGTTCATTGGAGGTTTATATAGAAAATGGGATTGTAAAGCTCGATACCATTCAAGCCAGTACGAAGGTAAAACTCTATGGAGGAAGTGTTTTTGCAAGCCTAAAAGAGGCAAATATTCAGGCAACATCAACGAGTGGTACCATCTCTATTGATAAAAAAATACAACAAGAAAATTTTTATAAAAAAGGAGCAAATTCCGCAATCCACTTTGCAATTACGACCCGCAAAGCAAATATCTTTTTAACCACCCATAAAACACAATAATATTCTTATTTTTGTGAACACAAAATTTACAATAATGTCCAAAAAGGCCTTGGCAATTCTTACCATTTTTACCGCAATTCTTTTAGATCAAGTTCTAAAAATCTATGTAAAAACACATTTTGTTCTCAATGAAGAAGTGGTCTTTTTTGATTGGTTTAAAATTCATTTTACAGAGAATAACGGGATGGCTATGGGCTTCGAATTTGGAGGCAAAGCAGGAAAATTATTTCTTACCCTATTTCGGTTAGTTGCAGTTTCAGCAATAGTTTATTGGTTGGTACAGCATCTTAAAAGAGGAACTCACAAAACAATAATTTTTGCAATTTCCTTGATTTTTGCAGGCGCTGTTGGAAATATTATAGATTCTGTTTTTTATGGGGTCATTTTTGATTCTTCCAACCACCGGGTAGCAACACTTTTTTCTGACCAACCTTATGGCGAGCTCTTCCATGGGAAGGTGGTCGATATGTTTTATTTCCCGTTTATACAAAACGCAACATTTCCCGAGTGGATTCCTTTTATAGGAGGAGATGATTTTACCTTTTTTCAGTATATTTTTAACCCTGCAGATGCTTTTATTTCAATAGGGGTGGCTCTGCTTTTTATATATAGCAAACAAGCATTCCCAAAAGAAGAAACACAAAAGGCAGCCTAGGCTTTTCGAAACGAGATCTTATTTCTTGAATTTAACAATTAATTTTTAGAGTCTCCCTTTTCACCCTGCATTAAAATGTGTATTTTCGTTACATGTCCGCACCTTTAGAACTTCAGCTACAAACTTTGCCAGATAGTCCTGGAGTGTATCAATATTTTGATAAAAACGATGTGGTGATTTATGTAGGAAAAGCCAAAAATTTAAAGAAAAGAGTTACTTCTTATTTTACGAAGAATCACGAGAATGCCAAGACACGAATTTTAGTAAAGCAAATTATTCATATCAAACATATTGTTGTAGATACTGAAACTGATGCGCTTTTATTAGAAAACAATCTGATAAAAAAATACAAACCAAAGTATAATATATTATTAAAAGACGACAAATCCTATCCTTGGATTTGTATCAAAAAAGAACGATTCCCGAGAGTTTTTATGACTCGTAGGTACATCAAAGATGGGTCAGAATATTTTGGTCCTTATACCAGCATCAAGACCGTCAGAGTTTTACTCGATTTGATTAAAGAACTCTATTCCATAAGAACTTGCAATTACGATCTGAGCCAACAAAAAATCAACGAAGGCAAGTACAAGGTTTGCTTAGAGTATCATTTAAAAAACTGTAAAGGAGGTTGCGAAGGATTTCAAACTGAAGCAAACTATTTGGAGGAAATTGCAGCCATTCGAAATATTGTAAAAGGAAATTTTAAAGAAAGTGTAGAGAAGTTCAACCAAATGATGTTGCAGTTTTCTGAAAACATGGAGTTTGAAGAAGCGCAAAAAATTAAAGAGAAAGTCAATTTATTGTCAAACTATCAAGCAAAATCGACCATTATCAATCCGTCGATTAACAATGTCGATGTATTTTCAATTATTTCTGATGAAACTCATGGATATGCCAACTTTTTTAAGATTTCAAATGGCGCTATTATACAGTCCCACACTACAGAAATAAAGAAAAAATTAGACGAGAGTGATAAAGAAATGCTCGAGTTGTTTATTGTTGAAATTAGACAGCGTTTCAACTCATTGACTCAAGAAATTTATGTTCCTTTTAAGGTAGATTTAGGCGAAGCCATCAAAGTAACGATCCCGAAATTGGGCGAAAAAAAACGAATCATTGAACTCTCTGAACGCAATGCAAAGTACTATCGCCAAGAACAATTCAAGCAAATTAAAATAGTAGATCCAGATAGACATGTCAACCGCGTTATGACGCAAATGAAAAAAGATTTACGTCTTTCTACCGAGCCACGTCACATTGAGTGTTTTGACAATTCGAACATTCAAGGAACGCATCCAGTTGCGGCATGTGTGGTTTTTAGAGATGGAAAACCTAGTAAAAAAGAGTATCGACATTACAATATCAAAACCGTAGAAGGCCCAGATGATTTTGCGTCTATGGAAGAAGTCGTTTTTAGACGATACAAACGATTGTTAGAAGAAGAAGCCTCTTTGCCACAGCTTATTATTGTAGATGGTGGAAAAGGACAATTGTCTTCGGCTTTAAAAAGTTTAGACCTTTTGGGTTTGCGAGGTAAAATTGCCATTATTGGAATTGCCAAAAGATTGGAAGAAATTTATTATCCAGACGACCCTATTCCATTGTATTTAGATAAGAAATCAGAAACCCTAAAAATCACCCAATATTTAAGAAATGAAGCCCATCGATTTGGGATTACTTTTCATAGAAACAAGCGAAGTAAAAGCGCGATAAAAAGTGAAATGGAACAAATTCCTGACATAGGAAAACAGACAATTACCAATTTATTGCGTAAATTTAAGTCGGCAAAAAGAGTTAAAGAAGCCTCTTTTGAAGATCTAAAAACAGAAATCGGCAACGCAAGAGCGTTAAAAGTATATCAATATTATCATCCTCCTAAAGAATGAAAAAGTATTTTTGGATCACTTTTTTACTGAGTGCAACCATGATTTTTGCACAGCAAAAACAACCCAAAGTGGGATTGGTGCTCAGTGGTGGTGGTGCCAAAGGATTTGCCCATATTGGAGTTTTAAAAGAAATTGATAAAGCAGGATTGCAAATAGATTATATTGGAGGCACAAGCATGGGTGCTGTTGTTGGAGGTCTATACGCCATTGGGTATTCTGGAGAGCAGATAGAAAAAATTGTTTTAGAAACCGACTTTATTTCTCTGCTTAGAGACAAATTGCCAAGAAGCACCACTCCTTTTGTTGAAAAAGAATTTGGAGAAAAAACGGTTCTTTCATTTCCTGTTTCAAAAGGTAAAATAGGTTTGCCAAAAGCCGTTTCTAAAGGACAAAATATGTTGAGTTTACTCATTGAATTGTTCTCCGAAACAGAAACTATTTCCGATTTTTCCAAACTTCAAATTCCTTTTTATTGCATTGCCACAGATGTAGAAACGGGCGGGCAAGTTGTTTTAGAAAAGGGTGCTTTGCCGATTTCATTGAGGGCAAGTGGTTCTTTTCCAACGCTATTAAATCCTGTTGAATTGGGGGGTAAATTATTGATTGACGGAGGTGTTGCCAATAATTTTCCAGTCGATATTATGAGAAAAAAAGGTGCAGAGATCATTATTGGAGTTGATGTTCAGGGGGAGCTGTATCAAAAAGAGAAACTCACCTCGGTGGTAGCTATTTTAAATCAAATAGTGAGTTATCAGATGTACAACAAAAGAAATGCGGATAAAAATAAAATTGAAGTTTATATTCACCCAAATATCTTGAAGTACAATGTTGTAGATTTTGATCAAAAAATAAAAATTTTAGAAGCAGGAGACAGTATTGCTGCAAGATATTCAAGGGTTTTTAAGGAAATTGCAGCGAAACAGGTCATTAAGAAAAAGAGAAAAAAAATAACAAAAGACACTAAAAAAGTATCCCTTTCTCGGATCACTATTCATGGAATTCAAAGCCATTCTAGAGCCTATGTATTGGGAAAGTTAAATCTTATCGAAGGCGATCGCCTTTCTAGAAATGAGATTACAAAACGAATTTATTCCTTGTCTGCCACAAAAAATTACGAACGGATTTCTTACAAATTAAATAAACTTTCAGGCGAGGATTTCGAAATCGAGATCAACTTAATCGAATTGTCAAAACAGCCCACATTAGAGTTGGGAGCTCATTACGATTTGTTTTACGAGTCGGCCATTTTGGCAAGATATAAGCACGAAGGAGTCTTCACACCCAACGACGTTTTTTCTTTTGATGCTATTTTAGGAGACAAATTGCGGTACAATCTCAATTATTTTGTTGACAATGGATTTTACTTTAGTTACGGTTTTCGTTCTCGATACAATCGGTTTATTGCAAATTCAAAATTCAATAATATTGCCTCCAATTCTGTTGAAATCAATAGTATCAATTTAAAGTATTCAGACTTGACAAATCAATTGTTTGTACAAACAACATTTGACCGAAAATTCGCTTTAGGTGTAGGCTTAGAGCATAAAAAATTACGAATTACTACAGAGACTATTGTTCATAATAACGAAGAAACTGTATTTGATGATAGCAATTATTGGAATGCTTTAGGATACATTAAACTCGACACTTATGATCACAAATATTTTGTATCTAAAGGGGTTTTTGCAGATTTGGGTTTTCAATGGTATTTTGATTCTACGGGGAGTAGCGATTTCAACAATTTTGGGCAAGCAAAAGGAACCTTGGGTTTTGCGACAACTCTCTTTGATAAATTAACCTTTCAAAACACCCATCAGGCAGGATTTACCATTGACAGCCCCACGTCGAATGTTTTTGATTTTTATCTTGGGGGCTACAATCAAAACTATATCAATTCTTTTATTTCTTTATATGGATATGAGTTTGCAGAGCTCGCAAATCATTCCTTCTTAAAGACAGAATTTTTATTCAGATATCAGTTTTTAGAGAAGAATTTTGTCACTTTTATTGCCAATTATGCTCGTTTGGATGACAACGTGTTAAGAGACACTCGAATTTTTAAAGACATAAAATCTGGTTATGCTCTTGGGTATAGTTGGGATTCTTTTATTGGACCTATAGAGCTAAAATATAGTTGGTCACCAGACATAAAGGGTGGCGCAGTTTTATTCAATTTAGGGTATTGGTTCTAGTTCTTTCTGTTTATTAATAAATCCTAATTTCGCATTTAATTTTCTGTATAAAATTCAGTATATTTACTGATTAATGAAGTATAGATGAGTACTTAGTACAAGTCTGAAAATCAATTTACAAACAGGACAAAAGTTCTGGCAAAGGTCCAGACTTTTCTAAAATATATGCTCACATGGGATGTAGTAGTTGTGCTACTGGTAAAGATGGTGTTCCAAAAGGATGTAAAAGTAACGGAAGTTGCGCTACAGGGGGATGCGAAAAATTATCAGTTTTTGATTGGTTGTCTAATATGACATTGCCAAACGGGGAAGAATCATTTAACATCTTTGAAATCCGTTTTAAAAACGGCAGAAAAGAATTTTATAAAAATACAGAAAACTTAAGAATTTCTATGGGCGATATTTTGGCCGTAGAAGGTTCGCCGGGGCATGATATTGGTTCTGTTTCCTTAGCAGGAGAGCTGGTAAAAGTTCAAATGAAAAAAAGGAATGTCGCTGTTGATAGTCCAGAAATAAAAAAAATCTATCGAAAAGCAAACCAAAAAGATATTGATGTTTGGCAAGCTTCACGAGAAAAAGAAATAGAAACTCAGCGTAAAGGAAGAGAGATTTTAGGCCGTTTGGGTTTAAAAATGAAATTGTCAGATGTAGAGTATCAAGGAGATGGAAACAAAGCAACATTTTACTATACAGCAGACACAAGAGTCGATTTTAGACAACTTATTCGAGATTTGGCAGGAGCCTTTTCTATTCGAGTTGAAATGAAACAAGTGGGAGCTAGACAAGAAGCGGCACGACTTGGTGGTGTGGGTTCTTGTGGAAGAGAACTGTGTTGTTCTACTTGGTTAACAGATTTCAGAAAAGTAACCACTTCAGCAGCGCGTTATCAGCAATTGTCTTTGAATCCATTAAAATTGGCAGGCCAATGTGGAAAGTTGAAATGTTGTTTAAACTTTGAGTTAGACACCTATTTAGACGCCCTAAAAGAATTTCCAAAACAAGAAACGGTTTTACTTACAGAAAAAGGACCCGCTGTTTTTGTAAAGATGGATATTTTTAAACAACACCTCTGGTATACCTACAAAGAAGAAAGATCTAAATGGTTTTTGTTGACTTTGGAGCAAGTTCAAGAGATCATTGCGTTGAATAAAAATAAAGAGAAAGCTTCTTCGTTAGAAGAATATGAATACGAGGTTGATACTCCTGTAAAAGTGAATTTTGAAGATGCAGTTGGACAAGATAGCTTGACTCGTTTTGATGCGCCAAAAGCCAAAAAACGAAGAAACAACAGAAACCGTAATCAACAGAAAGCCACTGTAGGAAAGCCAAATCAACCAAAAACAGCTGTTCGACAAGCGCCTAAAGGAAACCCTAGGAGAAAACCAAAGCCAAGACCAGCAGGTGAACAGCCCAAAGGAGAAGTAAAAAACTCCAATAAACCAAGAAGAAATAACAACAGAAATCGGAACACAAATCCTCCTAAAAATGGAAACGATTCAGAAAAAAAATAAGGTTTTAAGTCTTCTAATTCTTTTATTAGTAGCCATCTCTTGTACTTCTGATGTTGTGTATACTCACTATGTCGCTATTGACAATAATTCATGGGATATTGACAAAAAAATTCCTTTTAATTTTTCGATTACAGACACGATTTCTAAACAAAACGTATTCATCAATATTCGAAATAACAATGACTACAAATACAGCAATTTATTTCTGATAACTGAACTTGTTTTTCCGAATAAGACCAAAGTAATTGACACCTTGCAGTATGAAATGGCAGATCGAAACGGCAAGTTTTTAGGAAAAGGATTTACAGAAACCAAGGAGAATAAATTATTTTACAAAGAAGAAAAAGTATTTCCAATTTCTGGAGCCTATTCTTTTTATGTACGGCAAGCCATGCGAAAGAATGGCAATGCTGAAGGAATCAAAACATTAGAAGGAATCCTTTCTGTTGGATTTAGTATTGAAAAAATTAAGCAACATGGTTCGTAAAAAAAAATCAGATTTTAAGAAGTATATCAAAAGCTTTTGGATTCTTGTGATCAGTGGAGTTCTGACACTTTTTTTGGTGTTTTTTATCACCTCTTTAGGAGATTTACCAACCTTTGAAGAATTAGAAAATCCGCAAACAAATTTAGCGACAGAAGTTATTTCTGCAGATGGGGTAACCATTGGAAAATATGCTACAGAAAACCGAACTCCCATTCACTATAAAGAACTTCCACAGAATTTGGTCAATGCTTTAATAGCTACCGAAGACGAGCGTTTTTACGAACATTCTGGAATCGATTTTAGAGGAACAGCAAGAGCTGTTTTAAAACCAGGTAGTGGTGGCGCGAGTACCATAACACAGCAGTTAGCAAAAATGTTGTTTACTGGAAGAGCCTCCAAAAACATTGCCATGCGGGTACTTCAAAAAGTAAAAGAGTGGATTGTGGCAACAAAATTGGAAAGGCAATACACCAAGCAAGAAATTATTGCCATGTATTTGAATAAATACGACTTTTTAAACCAAGCTGTTGGAATTCGTTCAGCCTCTAGAATTTACTTTGGGAAAGAGCCAAAAGAGCTAAGTATCGAAGAGTCTACCATGTTGATTGGGATGTTGAAAAACTCCTCGTATTTCAATCCTCTTAGAAGAAAAGCAAAGGTAAAACAACGAAGAAATGTGGTATTACTACAAATGAATCGAAACAATTTTATCACCCAAAAAGAAAAAGATTCGTTACAACAATTACCGCTCAAATTAAATTATACTCCAGAAAGTCATAGTGATGGCTATGCAACGTATTTCAGGTCGTATTTGCAAAAACAATTAAGAACCTGGGTCCAAAATAACCCAAAACCTAGCGGAGAGCAGTACGATATTTTTAAAGATGGATTGAAAATTTATGTAACCTTAGATTCTCGAATGCAACAATACGCAGAAGAAGCAGTAAAAGAACACATGTCTAATTTGCAATCCCATTTTTTTAAGGAGCAGAAATACAATAAGACCGCCCCTTTTTACGATATTGAAACGACCGATGTATCTACAATTTTTGACCGTGCAAAGAAAAATTCTGACCGGTATAAAAAGATGAAAGAAGCAGGGAAATCGGACAAAGAAATTAATGGCATCTTTCAGAAAAAAACAGCCATGAGAGTTTTTTCTTGGAAGGGAGACGTTGACACCATTATGTCACCGATGGATTCTATTCGATATTACAAACATTTTTTACGATCGGGTTTGCTTTCAATAGAGCCTCAAACAGGTCATGTAAAAGCATGGGTAGGCGGAATTAATAATAAATACTTTAAGTACGATGCAGTACAGCAGCAAAAAAGACAAGTAGGATCTACTTTTAAGCCTTTTGTATATGCAACCGCAATCAATCAGTTAAAGTTGTCGCCTTGTGATACATTTCCAAATGTACATTATACCATTCCTAAAGGAAAGTATGGAATTCCTGAAGAGTGGAGGCCCGACAACTCAAACAATAAGTATGGTGGGATGCTGTCTTTAAAAGAGGGCTTAGCAGGTTCTGTAAACACCATGTCGGCTCGATTGATAGATATGGTCAAGCCAGAAAATGTTGTCCGTCTCGCTAAGTTAGCAGGAATTGAAACTAGAATTCAAGCAAATCCTTCGATTGCTTTAGGAGCAGTAGACTTGTCCTTACTTGAAATGGTTAGCGCTTATGCTACCTTTGCCAATAAAGGGTTACGAGTGACTCCGATGATTCTTACAAGAATTGAAGATAAAAATGGAACTGTTTTAGAGCAGTTTACACCAGAGACCAAAGAGGTTTTAAGTGAAGAATCTTCGTATGTTATTTTGGATTTGTTGAAAGGAGTGACAGAAGCAGGTTCTGGACAGCGTTTAAGAACCCCATATACCGCATTGCCAGATGTCGTTACAGGGTTTCCGTATAAATTTGAAAATCCTATTGCAGGTAAAACAGGAACCACTCAAAATCAGTCTGATGGTTGGTTTATGGGAATGGTGCCCAATTTAGCAACCGGAGTTTGGACTGGGGGTGAGGATCGTTCGATTCATTTTGCAGGCATTGCAAAAGGGCAAGGAGCTACCATGTCTTTACCTTCTTGGGCATTGTATATGAAAAAATGTTATGCAGATTCATCTTTACATATCAGCCTAGAAGATTTTGAAAGTCCTGAAAAACTGTCCATTAATATTGACTGTGGAGGCAAGAAAAAGGGAGAAGAAGATGAAGAGGTAAAAAAAGTAGTCATCAAAGAAGACATAGAGTTTTAGTTATTGTAAAATATAAAGAGAAAAAATTATTTTTTAGATTCTTTTATTCATGATAAAAATTACCAAATGATTCACAAAAAAGTAAATAATGTTCAAGAAGCCTTAGAAGGGGTGAAAAGTAAAATGACCTTTATGTTGGGCGGATTTGGTTTGTGTGGAATTCCTGAAAATGCCATTGCAGAATTGGTAAAAAGAAATGTAAGGGAGCTTATCTGCATTTCTAATAATGCGGGTGTTGACGATTTTGGACTCGGATTTTTATTACAAAACAAACAAATCAAAAAAATGATCTCTTCTTATGTTGGAGAGAATGAAGAGTTTGAACGACAAATGCTATCGGGAGAACTGGAAGTAGAGCTCACTCCACAAGGAACTTTAGCAGAAAAGTGCAGAGCTGCACAGGCAGGTTTTCCTGCATTTTATACTCCAGCAGGTTACGGAACAGAAGTTGCAGAAGGAAAAGAAACAAGAGCGTTTGATGGTAAAATGTATGTTTTAGAACCTGCATTTAAGGCCGATTTTGCTTTTGTAAAAGCTTGGAAAGGCGATGCTGCAGGAAATTTAATTTTTAAAGGAACCGCAAGAAACTTCAATCCAAATATGTGTGGGGCGGCTACCATTACAGTTGCTGAAGTTGAAGAACTGGTTCCTGTTGGAGCGCTAGACCCAAATCATATTCATATTCCAGGAATATTTGTACAGCGTATTTTTCAAGGTAAAAATTATGAGAAAAGAATTGAACAAAGGACTGTTCGAGTAAGATGATTTGAAAACGATCATCAAGATAGACAGAGAAATTAATTTTCAAAGCATAAAATTTTCAAATTGTAATGTTAGACAAAATAGGAATCGCTAAGCGAATTGCACAAGAAGTTCAAGACGGATTTTATGTCAACTTAGGAATTGGAATCCCTACCTTGGTAGCAAATTATGTTCGAAAAGATATCGAGGTTGAATTTCAAAGTGAAAACGGAGTATTAGGAATGGGTGCTTTCCCCTTTGAAGGAGAGGAAGATGCAGACATCATTAATGCAGGAAAACAAACAATTACAACCTTGCCCGGAGCAAGTTTTTTTGATTCTGCAACGAGTTTCTCTATGATTCGTGGAAAACACGTAGATCTTACCATTCTTGGTGCCATGGAAGTTTCCGAAAATGGAGACATTGCCAACTGGAAAATTCCAGGAAAAATGGTAAAAGGAATGGGTGGGGCTATGGACTTAGTCGCTTCTGCAGACAATATTATTGTAGCCATGATGCACTCTAACAAACATGGAGATTCTAAGATTTTAAAAAAATGTTCATTGCCATTAACAGGTGTGGGCTGTGTGACAAAAGTAGTCACCAATTTGGCCGTTTTAGAGGTAAAAAACAATGCCTTTTATTTGCTAGAAAGAGCTCCTGGAGTTTCTGTTGAAGAAATTAAGGCAGCTACTGAAGGCACTTTAATTGTTGAGAGGGATGTCCCAGAAATGAACCTTTAAGCTTTTTCGAAATTTAGCTATTCGTTCTCAGTTGAAAACAAATGAAATGAAAAAATGAAAATAATATCCTATAACGTAAACGGAATTCGCGCAGCTTTGAAAAAAGGGTTTTTAGATTGGTTGGAAGCCGCAAATCCAGATGTCATTTGTATTCAAGAAACAAAGGCGCACAAAGATCAATTGAATGTAACCGAATTTGAGAATGCGGGATATCCTTATCATTATTGGTTTTCTGCTCAAAAAAAAGGCTACTCCTCGGTTGCCGTTTTATGCAAAGAAGAGCCCAATTATATTGAATATGGAACAGGGATCGAATCGATGGATTTTGAAGGACGAAATCTTCGAGTAGATTTTGATGAGGTGTCTGTAATGAGTCTTTATCTTCCTTCTGGAACCAATGCAGAACGATTGGATTTTAAATTCAATTATATGGATCAATTCCATGAATACATTCAAAAACTAAAGCAAGAAATTCCAAATCTTGTTATTTGTGGAGATTATAATATTTGCCATGAGGAAATTGACATTCACAATCCAAAAATGAAAGGAGTTTCAGGATTTTTACCTGAAGAAAGAACTTGGATCGGTGAATTTATCAATGCAGGATTTGTAGATAGTTTTAGATATCTTCATCCCGAAAAGCAAGAATATTCATGGTGGAGTTATCGAGCAAACTCGAGAGCCAATAACAAAGGTTGGCGTTTGGACTATGCCATGGTTTCGGAGCCCTTAAAAGAGAAAATAGGACGCTCTTATATTTTGTCAGAAGCCAAGCATTCGGATCATTGCCCTATTGTTGTCGAATTGGATTTGTAACATCAAAACACACCAACACATGAAAAAAATTCTCCTCCTCTTCTTTTGTAGCACCAGTGTTTTTGCACAAATGCCCAACGATACCGTTTCAAAAAAAATCGATGCTTTAGATTTATTTTCTGATTATGATATTGCTTTGATAGACAGCTTGTTGATGGACTCTAAATACAAGTCTCCACTGTATCATTCTTCGGAATATTTGATAGAGGATGTAGAGGAAAAAAACACAACAGACGTTCTGCTCACTACCGAAATCTTAAAACAAAGATTGGCAAAGATTGATGCAAAAACGCCTTTTCACATTGCCTACAATCCCGCTTTAGAAAAAGTAATTAAGTCGTATCTAAAATATCGAAAAAGATACTATCCTGCTTTGATGGCAAAAGCTATGTATTATTTTCCAATGTTTGAAAAGTATTTGGATCAATATGACATTCCATTAGAAATGAAATATTTGGCAATTGTAGAATCTGCTTTAAATCCAACGGCAAAGTCGCGAGTTGGTGCAACGGGCTTGTGGCAGTTTATGTATTCAACAGGGATCCAATACAAATTAAAGGTCAGTTCGTATGTAGACGAGCGCCAAGATCCTTTAAAAGCAACCGTAGCTGCGTGCCAATACTTGTCTGATTTATATGCCATTTTTGGTGATTGGGATTTGGCTTTAGCTGCCTACAATTCTGGTCCAGGTAATGTATCTAAAGCGATCAAGCGTTCTGGAGGCTATCGAAATTATTGGAATATTCGTCCTTTTCTTCCAAGAGAAACCGCTGGATACGTCCCTGCTTTTTATGCGACTATGTATCTGTTTGAATATCAAAAAGAGCATCAGTTAGTTGCCAATGAGCATCAAATTCGGCACTTCGAAACAGATACCATCCGTATTAAAAACACGGTTAGTTTCGATCAAATATCAGAAACCACAGGAATTAGTGTAGCGTTGATTCAATTTCTAAACCCATCTTTTAAGTTAGATATCATTCCCTATATAGAAGGAAAAAATTATGCCATCACTTTACCTAGAAAAAATACCTTGTCTTTTTTGGACAAAGAGGAAGAAATCTATGCCTTAGCAAAACAGGATGCGGCCAAAAGAGAAAAACCATTGCCAAAATATTTTGAATTGGACAAACGCATTCGTTACAAAGTAAGGAATGGAGACTTTTTAGGAAAAATTGCCAATCGATATGGAGTGAGAGTGAGAGATATCAAACGTTGGAATCGGTTAAAAAATAATCGTTTACAAATAGGGCAAAGATTGAGTATCTACCCTAAAAAAATAGCAGATCCAAAAACATAACACAAAAGCACTTTCTCAAAGAAGTCAACAATACTTCTGTAAGAGATTTTTAAAATCAATTTATAAGTGGAACAGTATTTGCTAATTAAAAGGGGGTAGTAAAAACGATAAGGACATAAAATGAAAAGCATGAAAAAATTAGGGTATTTGGTATTGATCATTGTGACTTTAGTCGCTTGTGATGGTAAAAGTTCTTTTGTTCAAAAACAATCTGTAGGCAGTATCAACAAGGTCATGGTGGTAGTTAAGAGCAGTGATTGGCTTGGCGAAGTTGGAGACACTCTTCGAAGTTCTTTTGGAAAAATTGTGGTGGGTTTGCCGCAGCCAGAGCCTACTGTAACACTTTCTCAAGTAGCACCTGCTGGTTTTGGAAACATGATGAAATCTTCTAGAAGTATTTTGATTGTTGAGGAAAGTGAAAAAGAGCAATTTTCTATAAAGTATAATGTGTATGCAAATCCGCAAACGGTTGTGTACCTTTCCGCAAAAGAAGATGCCGATTTGAACCGCTTATTTAAACAACATGAAAAAGAAATTTTAGCAGCGTTTAGGCAGGCAGACATTACAACCACACAAAAGATTTTTGCGAAATCTAAGCTTGAGGATGCTGCTTTTAAAACCTTCCAAAATCTAGGACTATCATTTACGATTCACAACCAATTTAGAACTGTAGAAGATACGGGAGATTTTTTGTGGTTGCGTCATCACTTAAAAAGTGGAATTGCACAAACAGGAAGTAATAATATTTTGGTGTACAGCGTTCCTTTGGAAGATGAAACGAAGGTAGCAGAACGTATTATTGAGGTACGAAATGCGATTGGAAAAAAATACATTCCAGGTTCCGATCCAGAAACCATGTACATGATTACTGAAGAAGCGTATACTCCAGTTACCTATGAGGCCGAAATAGATGGCAAAAAAGCTTATGAAACCCGAGGAAAATGGGAAGTAAAAAATGATTTTATGGCAGGTCCTTTTTTAAATTATTCTGTTATCGATGCAAAGAATAACAGGGTTATTGTTTTTGAAGGATTTACCTACGCTCCATCAGTCAATAAAAGAGAATTTGTATTTGAATTGGAAGCGATTGGAAAATCGATGAAGATCCAATAATTAGTAACCTACTTTTGCTCTCACTCTTTGAATGACAGTTGTGGCTACTTTTTTTGCTTTTACTTTTCCAATTTCTAACGCTTCATCAATTTCATGTTGGTTTTCCATAAAATGTGTATATCGTTCTCTAATCGTGGCAAATTTTGTGAGCACCAATTCGTACAATGCTTGTTTTGCATGACCATAACCGTAGTTTCCTGCCAAATACTTGGCATGCATTTCTGCGGTTTGTTCTGGAGAGGCAAGTAGTTTATACAGAGCAAAAATAGTGTCTGTCTCTGGATTTTTTGAATCTTCTAATGCCAAACTATCGGTTTTAATCCCCATAATTTGCTTGCGCAATTGTTTATCGGTAAGAAAAATATTGATGGTATTATTTCTTGATTTGCTCATTTTTTGACCATCAGTACCTGGAACCAACTTGGTGTGTTCTTGTATTTCTGCTTTGGGAGCTACGAGAGTTTCTCCGATTATATTGTTAAATCTGTTGGCAACATCTCTTGCCATTTCTAAATGTTGTAGTTGATCTTTTCCAACGGGAACAATTTCTGCGTCATAAAGCAAAATGTCAGCAGCCATGAGCATTGGGTAGGTAAACAATCCAGAATTTACGTCTCCCAATCGATCCGATTTATCTTTAAAGCTATGTGCCAAGGTCAGCCTTTGGTAGGGAAAAAAACAGCTTAAATACCAGCTCAATTCAGTAACTTCTGGGATGTCACTCTGTCTATAAAAAACCGTTTTAGAAACATCCAATCCACAGGCCAACCAGGTTGCAGCAGTGCTGTAGGTGTTTTTTCTTAACTCATTACCATCTTTTATTTGTGTCAAAGAGTGCATGTCTGCAATAAACAGAAAGGATTCATTATTAGGGTTGTTTGCCATTTCAATGGCAGGTAATATCGCACCTAGTAAATTTCCTAAATGTGGTGTTCCAGTACTTTGTACGCCTGTTAAAATTCTTGACATTGCGATGTTATTTATAATGTATAAATGTTGTTTTCGACCTTCTTTTAAGGCAAAAATAAGGTTTTGTTTCAGAAAATCAATCAAACAAAAGAATATTAGTACTTTTGGCTCTTTATGAGATATATAAAGTTACCGTTTCTGTTAGTTTGGCGAATTTGGTTTTATGTTCTAATGTTTGGAACCATCATTCTGATGTCACCAGTATTATTTATTTTAACAATTAAAGAAGCTCATTATCGTCATTTATGGAAACTAATTCGAGTTTGGGCTAAGGTCCTTATTTACGGGATGGGCTTTCATTTAAAATTTCAGTTTGACCAACAAATTGACCCCACTAAGAGCTATATGTTTTGCCCAAACCACGGTTCATTTATGGATCCTTTTGTACTGATTGCCTCTAGTAAGAATCCCATTGTATTTGTAGGAAAAAAAGAACTGGTCAAAATTCCTATTTTTGGATTTTTCTATCGAAGAACGGTGATTATGGTTGATAGGAGTAGTCCTAAAAGCAGAAAGCGTGTCTATGAAATGGCCAAAAAAAGACTGCAAAATGGGACTAGTATTGCGATCTTTCCCGAAGGGCTTGTCCCAACAGAAGAGGTAGTATTAGCTACTTTTAAAAATGGAGCTTTTAGTTTGGCCATCGAACATCAAATACCTATTGTTCCTCAAGTATATTATGATTGTAAACGATTTTTTTCTTGGGATTTTTTCAAAGGAAGACCCGGTGTCTTTCGCGTGCGACAACACCCTTTTATCGAGACAAAAGGATTGGGAGAAGGAGATTTGGAAAATTTAAAAGAGTCCGTTTTCTCACTGATTCAAACTGATTTGTTGGCAGATAAAAAATACATGAGCGATACTAATAGAAAAATAAAATGAGCGAAAAACTAAATTACAGATACAGTGAAAAGGAAGAATTTTTAAATGTTCTTTCTCATGGTTTTGGTTTGGTACTCTCTTTGGTCGCTTTTCCTTTTTTAATTCTAAAATCTTTCGATTATGATGGTTTTTGGAAGCCTGCCAGTTTTATTATTTATGGGCTCAGTTTAATTCTCTTATATGCAGCATCGACCTTTTATCATGCTGCAAAACAACCAAAGCTTAGAAGAAGATTAAATATTTTTGATCATGCAGCAATCTATATACTCATTGCAGGCGGGTACTCACCTTTTTGTTTGGTTGCTCTTAACTCATTATTGGGTTGGTATGTCTTTTTATTTGTGTGGATTTTTGCTCTGGTGGGAGTTGTTTTAAAGCTATTTTTTACAGGAAAGTACGATAAGATTTCGACAGCCATGTATTTATTGATGGGATGGCAAGTGGTCTTCTTTGTAAAGCCTTTAGCAAAGAACCTTTCAGAAAGTGGCCTATATTTATTGATTCTAGGAGGAGTGTTTTATACGATTGGAGCCATCTTATATTCCCTCAAAAAGGTACCCTACAATCATGCAATTTTTCACCTGTTTGTTTTACTGGGAAGCTTTAGCCATTTTCTAAGCATTTATTTTTTAGCTTAAATTTGTTGAGGTTTTTACTCCCAATCTTTAAAAGGGAATTTACTTAATTGGGAGTTGTAGTACTTTTCATCTCCAGTAACTTCTTTGCCCAGCCATAAGGGTTTTTCGTAGGAATCAGACTCATTTTCCAATTCAATTTCTGCAACAACCAAACCACTATTCTCTCCAAAAAATTCATCAATTTCAAAAAGATGCTGGTCGCTTTTTACGTAAAATCGAGTCTTTTGAATAAGACTCGGTTCGCATAATTGCAACAGTTCTTTTGCTTCTTGAAGATCCATTTCTTTTTCCCATTCAAATCGAGTTGTTCCAGAAGCATTTGACTTTCCTTTAATTGTCATAAATGCTTTGTCGTCGATAATTCTGATCCGAACAGTTCTGTTTTTATGAGAGTTTAAATAGCCTTGTTGTATTGTTTTTTGAGCAAAACTTGCCGCTTTAAAAGAGCTGTCTTTTACCAAAAATTTTCGTTCTATTTCCAAAGCCATTCAAAATATTTTTAAGATGTACTAATGTATTTAATTTTATCGTTATTATCACAATAAATAAATATCTTTGAGAGACTTATTTCCACCATGAAAAAATTACTGCTTTTATTTTTTTTAATCTTCTCGTTATCTATTTTTGGGCAAACTGATTACAGTGCGTCTTGGGAAGATTTTTATTCTTATAACAATTTAAAGGATTTTGTAAAGGTGGATAATGTGATCTACGCCTTGTCTGATAACGGTGTTTTTACTTACAATACCCGTTCTCAGGAAATGAATAAAATTTCGTCAATACAGGGTTTGTCTGGCGAATCTACATCTGCGATTTACTATAGCACTATTTTTAAAAGGCTGGTCATTGGGTATCAAAACGGTTTAATCGAAGTTGTTGATGAGGATGGAGCCATTACCATTTCTGCCGATATCGTCAACTTTAATCAAAATGGAGAAAAAAGCATCAATCATATTTCAGAATACAACAACAAGTTATACCTGTCAACTCCCTTTGCCATTGTGGTTTACGATCTTGAAAAACTAGAATTTGGTGACACCTATTTCATCGGAAATAATTCGTCAGACGTTACCATCAATGAAACGGTCATTTCGAATGAGACGATCTATGCTGCAACAACTTCTGGTATTTTTTCTGCAGAGATCAATAGCAATTTACTGATCGATTTTAACCTTTGGCAGCAACGTTTTATGGGAACTGATTTTAAGGGGATCACTGTTTTTAACGACCATATTTATGCCATTTCTACGACCAATTTATTCCGAATTGAAGGAATGAATTTGGTTTCTCAAAGTAACTTTTCTCAAACAATTTATGGGATGAAAAGTTCATCTTCAAATCTCGCTATAACATTGAAAACCTCAGTCAAAATTTTTGACAACTCAATGAGTTTGGTTTCAACCATAGCATCTAATAATGATTTTGAATTTACCCTACATACTTCTTTTGTTGAAGAAAATACAGTTTATTTGGCAACCAAAGAATATGGAATTTTAGAGACTGCACTTGAGAACCCATCCAATTTTACCGAAATTCATCCAGAAGGTCCCTTGTCTAACGAGGTGTTTGCAATTGATGTTTTAGATGCTAATTTGTGGATCGTTTATGGGGGATATGATGGGACGTATACTCCCGTACAAAATAGACAAGGATTCTCACATTTTGATGGTGAACAATGGATCAATACGTCTTATGACCCAAATTTTCCGTTAGGAGATTTAAGCGCTATATCCATAGATCCGAATCACGAAAATAGGGTCTATATCAGTTCTTTTGGGGATACTCGTCGAATCAATACCTCCCTAACTGGCGGCTTGTTGGTGGTAGAGGATGATGAAATCAAAACCTTTTACAATCAATTAAACAGTCCATTGGAAGACATAGTTGCCAACTTAGCCGATAGAGTAACGCTCAGAATTAGTGGTTCGGCTTTTGACAATCAGGGCAATTTGTGGGTCACCAATATTGGAGGAACCAAAGAGTTGAAAAAACTTTCGACAAATTTGCAATGGTCTGGAGTCGATTTAAACCCTATTAAAACAAATATCGCTCTTGGGTTGAATGAAGTTGTGGTTGATCAAAACAACAGTATTTGGATTGGAACTCGAAGAAATGGAGTTTATGTGTACAACGAAACTGGAGATCGAAAAAAAGCGCTCACTACCGATGCGATTTCGGGTGCATTGCCCGATTTAAACGTTCGAACGGTTGCCGTAGACCGGAATAACAGTGTGTGGTTGGGAACCAAGTCGGGACTGGTTGTGTTTAGCAATGCCTCTAGTATTTTTGACGAAGGAAAACAGGAAGCCTTTCCCATCATTATCAATGTGAATAGTGATGGTTTTGGAGATCGCCTTTTAGGAGATCAAACCATCAACTCCATCGCAATAGACGGAGGCGATAATAAGTGGTTTGGCTCCGATAGTGGAGGTGTTTTATATACAAGTCCCAATGGGAAAACGACCTTGAAAAATTTCAACAAAGGGAATTCGCCCCTGCCTTCCAACAGGATTTTAAAAATTAAAGTTGACAAGAATAATGGCAAAGTATATTTTGCCACCGATAAAGGGATCGTTGCCTACAATAGTAAAGTTGCTCCTTTTGGAGAATCTTTAGGCGCTGTATATGCTTATCCAAATCCTGCATTACAAAACCACGAAACAGTTACCATTGACGGTAGAAATGGAACTCATTTGCCAAAAGGAACCAATGTGAAAATTATAGATGTAGCTGGGAATTTAGTCTATGAAACCAATGTGGTAGAAGGCGAACAACTACAAGGAGGAAAAGTGGTTTGGAACAAGAAAAATCTTGCAGGAAACAACGTGGTCTCAGGAATTTATATTGTTTTACTCTCCAATGATGATGCCTCAGAAACTTCGATTACTAAAATTGCAATTGTAAATTAATGGCAATTATCAGCACAAAAGCAATTGTTTTAAGCGCAATAAAATATAGCGACTCTAGCTTAATTGTCAAATGCTATACCAAACATTTAGGGGTTAAAACCTATTTAATTCGCGGGGTTTTAAAAAGCAGAAAAGGGGCCATTAAGGCAGCCTATTTTCAACCCCTTACCCTACTTACCATAGAGGCCAACCACAAGCAAAAATCGAATTTACACTCGCTAAAAGAAGTACATGTTTTTCATGCCTATACTTCAATCCATACAGATATTGTTAAGCAATCGATTGCTTTATTTCTATCCGAAATATTGTCGAGTAGTATTCAAGAAGAAGAGGAGAATTCCGTCTTGTATGAGTATGTCGAAACGGCGTTGATCTGGTTAGATACTCATGACAAGATTGCGAATTTTCATTTGCTTTTTTTACTGAATTTAACCAAGTATTTAGGTTTTTATCCAGACCTCTTCAATCAAGAGACTGCCAGCAGCTTTAACCTCTTTGAAGGGAGCTTTTCAAACACTTCTACAGATAAAAATTGTATCGTACATCATCATTTATTTCTTTTCAAAAGGTTGTTAGGCATAAATTTTGATGCTATTGAGGATGTGTTATTTAGTAAGCAAGACAGACAGGCTCTTTTGCAGATTATAATTCGGTATTTTGAATTCCATTTGGATGGTTTTAGAAAGCCAAAATCTTTAACGATTTTAGAAACGGTATTTAGTTAATGAGAACATTTTTTATCATTTTTTTAGTAGGTCTTGGTGTTCGCTCTTTTTCGCAAGAAATTAAAGTTTTAGATAAAGAAACGGGTAAAATAGTGAAAAATGTTACTATTTTTAATCAGAATCAAACCATCACACTCACTACAGATATTAATGGGCTCGCTGAGGTTTCTTCTTTTAATGATGATGAGATCATCTATTTTTCACATATTTCCTATGCCTTATATAAGGTGCGAAAGTCCCAATTAAAAGCCATTATTTTTTTAACAAAAGAATCCGAACAATTGGACGAAGTTGTCTTATCCGTTTTTAAGAGTAAAGAAAAAAGCAATCGAATTGCAGAGCAAGTTGCTGTTTTATCGCAGAAAGATATTTTAAACATTTCACCTCAAACTTCTGCAGATTTATTGGCAGCAATTCCCGGAATTAAAGTTCAGAAATCACAATTTGGCGGCGGAAGTCCAGTATTACGAGGGATGGAGTCTAACCGTGTTTTGTTGGTGGTTGATGGTGTTCGAATGAACAATGCCATTTATCGGAAAGGACATTTACAAAATGCCATTTCAATTGCGCCCAATCAACTTGATAGAACCGAAGTCGTTTTTGGACCTTCATCGGTAATCTACGGTTCAGATGCTTTGGGAGGAGTCATTCATTATTATACGAAAACGCCAAAAATTTCACGGAAATCCAAAGTGAAAACGAGTGTTTTTAATCGTTTATCAAGTGTCAATTCCGAAATTACAACCAATGCTTCGATCTCTTTAAGTTTTAAAAACTGGGCATCTTTTACCAGTGTTTCTTTTAGTGAATTTGGAGATTTAAAAATGGGGAAAAACCGTTCTCATGGTTTTGATAACTGGGGGAAAGTTTTTTATTTTTCAGAAAATAAAAACAGGAATTACAATGCAAGTCCAACTCTAAATCCAGACGTTCATCTTCAAAAAAATACAGGATATTCTCAAACAGATGTTTTGCAGAAATTTTATATTCCAATTTCAGAAAATACCGAATTAAAACTCAATATTCAGTTTTCCAAGTCTTCAAATATTCCAAGATTTGATCGATTAGCAGAATTGAAAAGTCCAAGCGATCCCTCCTCTTTAAAATTTGCAGAATGGTATTATGGTCCTCAAGAACGATTTTTGTTTTCACCACAATTGATTCTTAATCCAGGAGAAAAGTGGATGGAAAAAGGAACTTTAACCTTTGCTTATCAAAATATTAAAGAGAGTCGAATTCAGCGTAAGTTTGGAAGTGTAAATCGTTCTTATCGAGAGGAATCAGTCAATATTTTTAGTGTGAATGGAGATTTTTCGTTACCGCTTACCGAAGATCAAAAACGTATTTTAACCTACGGTTTTGAATTGGCGTATAACGATGTGGATTCCAATTCTTTTGGAAAAACTTTGGATGTCTTCGCTCCTCATGAGAATAGCTTTTCAAACGATTTTTTAGTGCAATCAAGATACCCCGATGGTGGTAGTAGTTATGTGAGTTCTGCAGTTTATGTAGGATATCGACAAGATATCAATAGCAAGTCAACCTTAAATTCAGGGATCCGTTTTACCAATACATACTTAAAAGCAAATTGGGTTGATCAATCCTTAATTCGTTTGGCTTACCCTAGCATTTCAGCAAACAATGCTGCCATCACAGCAACCTTAGGGCATGTGTACAAGCCCACTCAGAACTGGCAAATCAATAGTGTTTTGTCTTCAGGATTTAGATCGCCAAATATCGACGATGTTGGACGTGTTAGAGAAAAAGCAGGCAATGTGACTATTCCGAATATCCATGTCGATCCCGAGTTTGCCTATAGTGTTGAGTTTGGAGCTCAGAAGTATTTTAACAATCGACGGTTTCGATTTGGCGGAAGTATTTTTTATACACTCTTAGAAGATTATATTCAAAGAGATTTTGTGTACAATGCCGATGGAAGCATTCTGCAAGTCGCATTTGATGGAGAGTATGGCAATGCGGTAAACAATCAAAACAAAGGCACTGCTTATATTACAGGGTTTACCACTAGTTATTTAGGAAAAATTTCGAAACAGTTTAGTACCTCTGGGTTCATTACCTATACCAAAGGTAGGACCTATGATAGCAAAGAACCGATGTCATCGATACCTCCTTTATTTGGGCAATTTGAAATCAACTATACCTTGCATAAATTGGAATTTGGAGCCAATTTTAGATTCAATAGTAAAAAAGATATTTCAGAGTTCAATTTCACAGAGGGCATCGATAATCACGAGCTCACTCCAATTGTAGATCCAACGGCTACCAACGATGCCCAAAAATATTATGGGACACCTAGTTGGCAAACGATTGGAATTAACGGAAGGTATCTCATCAATGAAAATCTTTCTTTACAGGCGAGAGTTGCCAATATCTTTGACGAACATTATATCGAATTTGCCTCGGGGGTTTCTGCTCCAGGACGAAATGTTTCGGTTTCTTTTTTAGCTACTTTTTAGCGTTGTGACGTCTTCCTTCTTCATCATAAATTTCAGAAATTGATTTCTCAGTTTTGAGAATGCAAACAACCAAGCTAAGCATCACTAAAACCATGGGTTGCCAGCTAATGTTTGTTTGAGCGATTGAAGCAAAAAGAAGTCCAGCTAAAAAAGAAATTCCCGCATAAATGATCAGGTTTTTGTTGAACGTAGTGTTTGCAAAATTCCAAATATCAAGGTTTTGCATGGTTCTATACGTTCGGTAGCCATAGATTTTATTAATTTTCTTTGGGGGGAATTTCCAAAAAAGAATACTTATCAAAAATAATAATCCATTGGTAGTTAAAACATAGGTAAAGGCATTCATTGTATTATCTTTTTTTAGGTCTTATCAATCCTTCTTGTGCAAATGATGCAATCAATTTCCCATCTCGGGTAAATAAATTTCCTTTTGACAAGCCTCTCGCTCCAAAAGAATTTGGCGATTCTGATGAGAACAGCATCCAGTCGTCAAAATCAAAGTCTCTAAAAAACCACATCGAATGGTCTAAACTTGCTGTTTGTAAATTTCCAAAATTCGCTTTGCTCGCATTTGGATTGATGGCAGCATTCAACACATTGTAATCAGAAATATAGGTAAGAATTTGTTGTTTTGTCTGAAGATCCAATTTTGAAGCATCCCCTTTTAATTTGAACCAAATCTTGTCTTCTGCGGGCAAATCTTTCGGGTCTAGAGGATTTGGAATTACGGTGGGTTTAAACTCAATAGGTCTTTCAATATTCAAAAAGGCTTTCATATCTTTTGGAATAAAATCTCCAAATTGATCCACTATTTCACTCCAGCCAATTAATTCTTCGGGTTGTTTGATGTTGGTTTCTATTGCTTTTTGATGCTCATAACCCGCTTCCAATTTATGAAAAGAGGCTGCCAAAATAAAAATAGTCACCTCATTTTGCATCGCTTTTACACGCCTTGTTGAAAAGCTACCACCATCGCGAACAATTTCTACCTTAAAAACAATTGGAATATCTAGTTGTCCTGCTTCAAGAAAATAGGAATGCAAGGAATGTAAAATCCGTTCTTTTGGAACTGTTCTGTGAGCGGCATTTAGCGATTGTGCCAATACTTGACCTCCAAATACATTTGGACTCCCAATGGTTTTACTAACCCCTTTATAGGTATTTGCATCAATTTGTTCTAAGTTTAATAATGCAATTAAATCGGTTACATTTTTCATTTGCAGTTATTTTTTAAAAGGAAATTTTTGATGAAAAGGCGTAGGCTCAATTCGTTGTAAAAATAACTTTATAATTCTATTTTTGATTGATTTTTTATGACGAATATACATGGTCAGATCTTGCGGAACAGCACCAATAGAGCTCTTAATTTCGCTGGCAGTTCTTCCAAAGTTCAAATATTTTATATTGTTGAGAATTGCAATTTCAACATAGTCATACAACATTCTTTGATAAATGGCGTGTTCTCTATTCAAGGCATAATCAATCCCTACAAAATGAGCGTCTAAAGTATCTTGATTGATGATTCCAGACATAAACCCTACCATTCTTCCTTCAAAAAAATAGGCTTTGAGAAGGTAGTTTTCTTGTAGTTTTTCTTTGAGCTGTACGTAAGTTTTTAGATTGAAATCGCCCAAATTGAAGGCTGCTTTCGAAGACACTTTTTTATAAAGTGCAGTCATCTCGGGCAATAAGCGATTGATGTTTTTGAAGGTCACATTTTCAATTTCTAAAGAAGCACTTAGTTGAAGTGCTCTTCTTGCTTTGACCCGAAATTTTGTTTTTAAAGCGGCCAAATAATCATCGAAATGCTGCCATTGTTCCTGGATTTCCAAAAGCATGTTTGGCGCGACCAAAAAGGGGCTGTAATTGTAATCTTTTAGTGCGTCAGTAATCCATAAGGATTCGTTTTTAAAATCTTTGAGTAGGAAAAAATTCACCTCTTTTTTTAAGAGAGTATGGCTATTGGTGTAGTGTAAAATTGCTTTGGCTACTTCTTTAAGAATTGTTTTTTTATCTTGATTTTCTTTGATAAAGATACCATGTTCTCCACTTACAAATGTATTGCCACAAATCACTATTTTTAAAGGTTTCTTTTTGGGAAAGATGTGCAGTTGTCTTCCAATGTTTTTGATCTTTCGAATCAAAAACTCGATATCATTTTTAATATCGTCTATATAAAAGTCAATAATTTGCAGCGTTGCAAAAGCAATAGCTTGTTTGTTTGCATTCTGCAAAATAATATAGGCAAAGTCTATTTCGGGATGGTTTTCTTCAATTGAAAGCAAATACTCTTTGCTGAAATAACGATTTTTTTCGCAGTGCAAAGACTCCCAAAATGTTTCTGATATTTCACAAACAGATGCAAAGTATTGGGCATTATTTGTATGAGAGCAAGGATTCAAATGAAGGTTTTCATGGGTTACACTATTCGAATTTTTTGTAAAGTTCCGTTTTATTGGTTTAAAATGGAGCATTTATTCAAAGAAATTTTAGGGGCTTTGATTTTTTAGGAAACTTTATTTAGTTGCATATGCAACTAAATAAAGTTTTTAGTTACCTTTGCATTGTGAGCAAAGAAGACATTCATATTGATTTTGAAAACTCGATTGGACCTTGGATTGGAAAAACGGTTAAATTGATGGACTATATCATTCTTGAGTCAATGAAGTCTAGTAATTTAGATTTGACTAAAGAGCAAATGATTGTTTTGAAAAAACTACACGACAGTGATGGTTTGAATCAAAACGACCTTGCTTTTTTGACGCTTAGAAACAAGTCTTCATTGACGAGGTTGCTTGCTAAAATGGAAAGTAAAAACTATATTTTGAGAAAACAGAGCCCAACAGACAAGCGGGTCAATAATGTGTTTTTAACCGATTTAGGAAAAGAAACGTTTTATAAAACAAAGCCTGTTATCAAAGAAATGATTACTACCATGGAGTTGGGGATTTCTAAAGAAGAGAAGGATCAGATGATTCAAACGCTCAAAAAAGTAGAAACAAATTTTAATTCTAAAAATGAATTCATCTAAATAATTATGAGAAAAATAATTTTAGCAATTTTAGGAGTAGGGCTCATTGCAGGAGCAATGTATGTAGGCAACATTTTGGTTGAAAAAAACCAGAAGGCTAAGCCAAAGTATGCGCAACAGATCAAAACAGTTTTTGTTGAAACTGTTGAAAATAAAGAGATTCCTATTGTTTTATCGGCAAGTGGAAATTTGGTGGCCAAAAATAAAATCTCCCTATTTTCTGAAGTTCAAGGAGTATTAAATACTTCAAAAAAGCCTTTTAAAGCTGGAACATATTTTGCAAAAGGAGAAACCCTATTGAGTATCAATAGTGACGAATTTTTTGCAAGTTTGCAATCTCAGAAAAGTAATTTACAAAATTTAGTGATGGCTATTTTGCCCGATTTGAGATTGGACTTTCCAAATGATTTCCTAAAATGGGAACGCTTTTTACAGGGTTTTGATATGAATTCGGCTACGCCAAACCTCCCCGATTTTTCATCGGACAAAGAAAAATATTTTGTTTCTGGTAGAGGGATCTTAACGGCTTATTACGCGGTTAAGAATTTAGAAGTACGCTATGCAAAGCATCAAATAAAGGCCCCTTTTTCAGGCGTATTAACAGAAGCTTTAGTCAATCGAGGAGGCTTGATACGAGTTGGACAACAATTGGGTGAATTTATAGATCCAAGAATGTATGAAATGGAAGTTTCTATCAGTGCTGAATTTGCGAGTTTTGTGAACGTAGGAAATACAGTTGTACTTTCCAATTTAGCCAAATTAAAACAGTATCCTGGAAAAGTTGTTAGGGTTAATGGGAAAGTAGATCAAGGTTCTCAAACCATTAAGGTATTTATCGAGGTGCAGCATGCAGACTTAAAAGAAGGGATGTTTTTGGAGGCCAATTTGGTCGTAAAATCTGTAGAGAAAGCCCTAGAAATTCCAAGAAAATTATTAGTAGATAACCAGTCGGTGTATCTTGTCAAAAATGATAGTATTCTAACTCTAACCAAGGTGCAACCTGTTTATTTTGGTGCCCAAAAAGTGGTGATCCAGGGGCTTGAAAATCAAGATAAAATACTCACAAAATTAGTTGCTGGTGCATTTGATGGGATGGTAGTAAAAATCAACACCATTAAATAAGCCATGAGAAAAATCATTACTTATTTCATCAAATATCCCGTAGCGGTAAACGTCATCATCATCGCATTTCTTGTTTTTGGGGTCATAGGTGCTCTGAATTTAAAATCTTCTTTTTTCCCATTGACCGATTCGCAGTTAATTCGAATTAGTTTGTTTTATCCTGGAGCTTCACCTGCCGAAATGGAAGAGGGCGTTGTCTTAAAAATTGAAGACAATCTCAAAGGAATAGTTGGAGTAGAGAGAGTAACTTCTGTTTCTAGAGAAAATTCTGCAAGTGTAAATGTAGAAGTAGAAAAAGGAAAGAATATCGATATAGTATTATCGGACGTTAAAAATGCCGTAGACAGAGTGCCTTCTTTTCCTTCGGGAATGGAGCCCCCTGTAATTGCAAAAGTAGAAAACATTCGACCGACCATTAGTTTTACCTTGAGTGGTGAAAATGTTTCTTTAAAATCTTTAAAACAATACGCGCGTAATATAGAAAATGACATCAGAAGTATTGAAGGAATTTCTCAAGTAGCGCTCTCGGGTTTTCCCGACGAAGAAATTGAAATTGCTGTTAGAGAAAACGACTTACGTGCCTATAAAATGTCTTTTACAGAAGTTGCAACTGCAATTCGAAATGCCAATTTATTAATTACTGGAGGAAATATTAAAACTGCTGAGGAAGACTATCTCATTAGGGCAAACAATCGTTCTTATTTTGGAGTGGAACTTCAGAATTTAATTGTGAGAACCGAGTCAAACGGAACTATTATCCGTTTGAAAGATATCGCCACGTTAAGAGACACCTGGTCCGAAAATCCAGATCGATTGTATTTCAATGGCAATTTGGCAATTGATATTACCGTAAGCAATACCAATAATGAAGACCTTATTTCCTCTGCAAATAAAATAAACGAATACATTTTAAAGTACAATCAGGAACAGCAAAATGTACAATTAAGTGTTACAAGTGATCGGAGTACAACCTTAAAAGATCGAACTTGGCTTTTAACCAAAAATGCAATTTCAGGAATCTTATTGGTATTGTTTTTCTTGGCGCTATTCTTAAATTTAAGACTGGCCATTTGGGTTGCTTTCGGATTGCCAGTTGCGTTTTTAGGAATGTTTGTTTTTGCTGCACAATTTGGAGTCACTATCAATGTTTTGTCTCTTTTCGGAATGATCATTGTGATTGGGATTTTGGTTGATGATGGAATTGTGATTGGTGAAAACATTTATCATCATTATTACGATTTAGGCAAATCAAAAATAAAAGCGGCAATAGACGGAACAATGGAGGTAATTCCACCAATAGTGTCGGCAATTTTAACGACCATCATTGCCTTTTCGACCTTCTTTTTTGTAGACGGTAGAATCGGAAGTTTTTTTAGTGAAGTTTCTACAATTGTGTTGTTAACCTTATCGGTTTCTTTAATTGAAGCTCTTATTATTTTACCAGCACATATTGCTCATTCCAAAGCCTTGGATCGAAAAAAATTGGAAAAAGGAAATGCAGCAAATACAAACAAAGTGGATGCTTTCTTTAAAAAAATAAATAAAAAAGCAGATACCGTATTGGGTACATTCAGAGACCTTTATTATGTGCCTTTTTTAAAGTTCTCATTAAAGCATAAATTTTTCATTTTCTGCGTCTTTGTTGCAACACTTTTAATTAGTTTTTCTGCATTGACAGGGGGAGTTATAAAAAGTTCCTTTTTTCCAAGAATTGCTAGTGATCGAGTGCAGGTAACCCTAAATATGCCTCAAGGAACGAATGAGAAAATCACCGATTCGGTAATTTCTTTTATAGAAGAGAAAGTGTGGTTGATCAACAAAGAATATTCAGAAAAACAGTCTGGAAACCTTCAAGTTGTTCAAAACACCTTGAAAAGAGTAGGCCCAGGAAGTGCCAATGCGACCTTGACCATCAATTTACTGCCCGGAGAAACGCGTGATTTTTCTTCACCAGAAATAACGAATGCCCTTGAGGAGCTAGTTGGGAAGGTATATGGTGTAGAAAGTTTGGTTTTTGGTTCTGGAGGTAATTTTGGAGGAAGTCCAGTTGCAGTTTCTTTGTTGGGGAATAATATTTTCGAATTAAAAGCGGTAAAAGATGAATTGAAACAAGTCTTAGAAAACAACCCAGTTCTAAAGGATGTTGCAGACAACGATCCTGCGGGAATTAAAGAAGTTCGCATTCAGCTAAAAGACAATGCTTATGTCCTTGGGCTCAATTTGCAATCGGTTATGGCACAAGTGCGAAACGGTTTCTTCGGTTTTCAAGCACAACGTTTTCAGCGGGGTCAAGACGAAATTAAAGTTTGGGTTCGGTATGATAAAAAAGATCGATCTTCTATTAAAAATTTAGACGATATGCGTCTGATCACACCCACTGGAAACAGAGTTCCTTTTTCAGAAATTGCCACATATACCATAGAGCGTGGAGATATAGCAATCAATCATTTGGAAGGAAAACGTGAAATTCAAATCACTGCAGATTTAAAAGATTTGAGTGCAAGTGAAACGGAAATCTTAGAAGATATTAAAACCAATATTTTACCAGAAATTTTGTCAAAATATCCTACCGTTTCTCCTTTGTATGAGGGGCAAAATAGAGAAGCTAAAAAAACTACAGATTCGTTAGGGAAAGTAGGATGGGTTATTTTAGGCCTCATTTATATTGTGATTGCTTTTACTTTTCGTTCTTATTCACAACCCGTATTACTTATTTTGATGATTCCTTTTAGCATGATCGGAGTTATTTGGGGGCATTATTTACACAATTTTGCCATCGGGATTTTATCCTTTTTAGGAATTATTGCCCTCATAGGAATTATGGTCAATGATGGTCTGGTTTTAATTGGGAAGTTCAACAGTTACCTTAAAGATGGAATGAAATTTGACCTGGCATTGATCAAAGCAGGACAATCTCGTTTTAGAGCCATCTTCTTAACTTCATTAACGACGGTTGCAGGTCTGGCACCTTTAATTTTTGAAAAAAGCAGGCAGGCACAATTTTTAATTCCAATGGCAATTTCTATTGCGTATGGAATACTCATTGCTACTGTTTTAACCTTGGTCATGTTGCCCTTGCTATTATCGGTTTCAAACAGTATAAAAGTATGGTTCAAATGGTTGCGTACCGATAGAAAAGTAACTAGAGAAGAAGTAGAAAGAGCCATTATCGAATCTAAATTTGATGAAGATGAAATTTAATAGAAGCTATATTTTAGTACTCATTAGTACTGCAACTTTACAGGGGTTTTCGCAAGAGATTCTTACCAAAGAAGACGCACTTAAAATTACCCTAGAAAATAATTTTGGAATACAAATTGCGAATAACAATTTGGAAGTAGCCAAAAATAACTCGAGCATTTACAACACTCGGTATTTGCCTACAGCGTCCCTTTCTTCGGGAGCCAATTACAGAAGAGACAATCAGACCATTACACGGCAAGATGGGAGTGCTACCAGCATTGATGGCGCGATTACAAACTCGTACAATGCCTCTGTAAATTTGAATTATATTCTTTTTGATGGTTTGGGAAGAAAGTACAATTATCAGCAATTAAAAGAAACTTACAATTTAAGTGCTTTGCAGGCAAAAGAAACGATTGAAAACACTTACTTGCAGCTGTTTACAACCTATTTTCAAATCGCTCGCTTTTCTGAAAACAAAAGGAATCTTGAAGAGGCCTTGCAAATCTCCAAAACACGTCTTCAAAGAGCAAATTATCAATATGAATATGGGCAAACGACCCAATTGGCACTTTTAAATGCCAAAGTAGATGTCAATAATGATAGCATTGCGCTGATGAATGCGAAGCAGTTGTTAAGCACTGCAAAACGGGGGTTGAATCTTGTTTTGGGAATAGAAAAAGACTTGGACTATGAAGTGGAAACTCAGATCAATTTTAATAGTCTGTTGAATTTTGAAGATTTGCAACAAAAAGCATTTGCGCAAAATACAACCTTACAACAAAATCAAAAAAATATTGCGATTAGTGATTTTAACATCAAAATAAGCAAGGCCAATTATTTTCCTTCTTTAGGATTGAACACTTCTTATGGCTGGAATAAAAGTGAAAATCCGGCGACTTCATTTTTAGCAGGAGCGACTTCCAACGGATTGAATGCAGGGTTGAATCTTTCTTGGAATTTATTTGACGGTGGAGCTACCAAAACAAGAGTGTCCAATGCCAAAATTGCTATGGAGAATCAGCAAATTGCGCTCGAACAACAAAAATTAAACGTTCGCAATACCTTAAAGAATACCTGGGAAAATTATCAAAATCAACTCTTTATTTTACAAGCACAAGAGGCCAATGTAGGAACTACAAAAAATAATTTTGAAAGAACACGAGCGCAGTATCAATTAGGACAAGTTACGTCCATTGAATTTCGACAAGCCCAAATCAATTTCATCAATTCAAAAACGGCATACAACAATGCGAAATTTGACGCAAAATTGATTGAAATTCAGTTATTGCAATTGAGTGGTGACCTTTTAAATGTAAAGTTTTAGTAGCGACTGTGCCAATGAATTTATCGGAAACGTTTTGGAATACCAAATACAAAGACCAAAAAACGGGGTGGGATCTAGGAGTAATTTCGCCTCCATTAAAAGCCTATTTTGACCAATTAGAGAATAAAGATCTCAAAATTTTAATTCCAGGAGGAGGGAATTCCTACGAAGCAGAATATTTATTCAATCATGGATTTCGCAATGTTTTTGTGGTTGATTTGTCTGAAATTGCTTTGGAAAACCTCAAAAAAAGAGTGCCCAAATTTCCAGATGTACAGCTACTTCATGCCAATTTTTTTGAAATAGAGGATTTGTTTGATTTGGTTATTGAACAAACATTTTTTTGTGCGATTCAACCAAAATTGAGAGCGCAATACGCACACAAAATGAATGCTATTTTACAGCCCAAAGGCAAAATTGTTGGATTGCTTTTTGAGGCTGTTTTAAATGAAGATCATCCCCCTTTTGGTGGGACAAAGGAAGAATATTTGAACTATTTTCAACCCTATTTTCAGCAAGTGAGCATGAACCCTTGTTACAATTCGTATCCCAACAGACAGGGAATGGAGTTGTTTATTCAACTGATTAAATAATCACAAGAGTTGCTTTACGGTCGGGTTTATTTAAAGGCATTCAAGCCCGTGATATCCAAACCAGTAATGAGTAAATGAATATCGTGTGTTCCTTCATACGTGATCACACTTTCTAAGTTCATCATATGGCGCATAATTGAATATTCGCCAGTAATTCCCATACCACCCAACATTTGTCTAGCTTCTCTGGCAACATGGATGGCCATGTCTACATTGTTTCGTTTTGCCATAGAAATTTGTGCAGAGCTTGCTTTGCCCTCGTTTTTTAAGGTTCCCAAACGCCATGCCAACAATTGTGCTTTGGTAATTTCGGTAATCATTTCTGCCAATTTTTTTTGTTGCAATTGAAATTGACCAATGGGTTTTCCAAACTGCTCTCGTTCTTTTACATAGCGCAAAGCGGTGTCATAGCAATCCATTGCTGCTCCAATTGCTCCCCAAGCGATGCCATACCTAGCCGAGTCTAAACAGCCTAAGGGTGCGCCCAATCCTGATTTGTTTGGCAATAAATTTTCTTTTGGAACTTTTACATTGTCAAAAATAAGTTCACCTGTGGCAGAAGCTCTTAAGGACCATTTGTTATGAGTTTCGGGAGTCGAAAAACCTTCCATTCCGCGTTCTACAATTAGTCCATGAATACGTCCCTCTTCATTTTTAGCCCATACTACAGCAAGTTGCGCAAAAGGCGCATTGGAAATCCACATTTTTGCTCCATTCAAAAGATAATGATCTCCCATATCTTTAAAGTTTGTGGTCATTTCAGAAGGATTTGAACCATGATTTGGTTCTGTCAATCCAAAACAGCCCATCCATTCTCCGGTAGCTAATTTTGGTAAATATTTTGTTCGCTGTGCTTCATTTCCGTATGCATAAATAGGGTACATTACAAGAGAAGACTGTACAGAGGCAGTAGACCTTACTCCAGAATCTCCACGCTCAATTTCTTGCATGATCAATCCATACGAAATTTGATCCAATCCTGCGCCACCATATTCTTCCGGAATATAAGGACCAAAAGCACCAATTTCTGCCAATCCAGCGATGATTTGCTTAGGAAATTCTGCTTTTTGGGCATAGGTTTCAATAATGGGAGAAACATCTCGTTTTACCCAGTCTCGAGCAGCTTCCCGAATCAATTGGTGTTCTTCAGTCAATAAATCATCAATATTATAATAATCGGGTGCTTGAAATAGGTCTGGTTTCATAAGTTTTGACAATAAAAAAATAAATTTTAACAAAAATATTAAATATTGTTTGATATTTAACAATTCTATTCGAGAATAATTGATGAAATTTGAATTAAAATTACGCAATCTTTCAAAGTTAACGATTGGAAATGGATAAAAAGTTATAGTTTTCTTTTAAGTTTGTACTGATGAAGCACACCTTAGGTAAATTGGAGCGATTAAAAAGTAAAAAGCTCATAGAGAAATTGTATCAAGACGGGAATTCGGTAAAATCTTTTCCGTTGCGAATGATGTATTTACAAACAGCGCATACTTCAGATTTTCCTGCTCAAGTAGGTGTTTCTGTCGCGAAAAGAAATTTTAAATTAGCGGTAGATCGAAATCGAATAAAGCGATTAATGCGAGAGGCGTATCGTTTGCAAAAAGAAATTGTTTACGACCAGCTCGATGAACCCTATGTTTTTATGATTTCATATCTTGGTAAAAAAGAAGTGCCCTACGAAGAGGTGTATTCGAATATGAACAAATTGCTTACATCATTTGTCAAGGAAACTAAAAATATAAAGGATGAAACAATTCAAACTGAATAGAGCCACTACAGTGGTGTTTATTTTGGTCAGTATTTTTTTGACCTATTCATTTCAATCAAAGTTTTTTGAAGTTGCCAAACAAATAGAGATTTATAACACTTTATTTAAGGAGTTGAATTTGTATTATATTGATGAAATCAATCCAGCAGAATTTACCAATAAAGCCATTAAAAATACCTTAAAAGAGTTAGACCCTTATACTAATTTTTACAACGAACAAGAGGTAGAAGATGCAAAAATACGAAGAGCGGGATCCTATGGAGGGATTGGCGTTGAGGTGTATTACACCAAAAATGGAATTCAGCTTACTGAAATTTACAAAGGATTTTCGGCAGATAAAGCCGGTTTAAAAACAGGAGACATTTTACTTTCTATTGATGGGCAGTCATTGGAAAATAGAGATCCAGAGGAACTTTCCATGTATTTAAAAGGGGTTCCCAATAGTCGTTTTACTGTAGAAATAGATCGACAAGGAAAGCAACTTACCAAAGAACTTCGCAGAGATAAAATTGTTGTTAACCCTGTACCATTTGCAGAAATGATTGATGACGAAACAGGATATATTACGCTCACACAATTTACAGATCAAGCCTCGAAAGAAGTAAAAAAGGCCTACCGAAAACTAAAGAAGCTTGGAATGAAAAGTATGGTTTTTGATTTGAGATCAAACCCAGGAGGATCCCTTTTAGAGGCGATCAATATTTCTAATTTCTTTCTTCCTAAGGGGAAGAAAATTGTTACGACCCAAGCCAAAGTTAAAAAATGGAGCACTACCTACCTTAGTAAAAATGATCCTTTAGATCTCGAAATTCCAATCGTGGTGTTGATCAATGGGAATTCGGCATCTGCCTCCGAAATAGTGAGTGGTTCATTGCAAGATTATGACCGAGCGGTGATCATGGGGCAGCGTTCTTTTGGCAAAGGATTGGTTCAGCGATACCAACCCTTGAGCTATGGAACTCAGTTAAAACTGACCATTTCAAAATATTATACACCCAGTGGGCGCTGTATTCAGGAGTTAGATTACGCAAATAGAGCGAAAGATGGTAGCGTTCCTTCTTTTTCTGAAAGTGGAATTCACGAATTTAAAACAGCCAATGGACGAACGGTCTATGATGGTGGAGGGATTTTGCCAGATGTGGTCATTCAAACATCAGAACCAACCGAAGCTACCAAAAAGTTATTCAACTCAAGAGCTATTTTCAATTTTGCTACAGACTATTATTATCAACATCAACATCTTACTGTATTGAAGGAATTTGATTTTATAGATTCTGATTTTGAAAAATTCATAGCGCATCTAAAAAAAGATACTATTTTTGAAACAGCAGCAGAAGAACTCTTTAAAAAAGCATACCAGAAGGTTTCGGAAAACAACGAACAGCACATAGATAAAGAATATCAACACATCCAAAAGATATTGCAAGACGAGAAGATTACAGAAATTTCAAAAAATAAAGACCTGATCGAAATGCGTTTAAAAGAAGAGATTTTGGCGCGCTATTTTTATAAAGAAGGGGTGTACCATTATAGATCAAAAGAAGATATGGTTGTATTGGAGGCAGTTCAATTGTTGAAAAACACGCAGCAGTATCGCAAGATTTTATCCCCTCAGTAGTCAAAGAGGAATGTGTACCTTCGTATAAATATTACAGCATGTTAGAAACCACAAAAATAAATAGAACAAGAGCCCAAGAATCGACCAATGCGATAGAAAAATTATACATTTCTATGCGTCATTTATTGAGTAGAGGTTTTTACAAACCTATGGGGATTTCTGGGGAAACCTTGCGAAAATCCTTATTGCTTTTGCGTCCAGAAATTTACGGTTCCATCGCAGAAGAGCGAATAGAATTAAATGGGCTTTTTTATGTTATAGAACGATTGCCAGAAGGCATTGAAGAATGTCAGTTTATCAATTTGACAGCAGATGAAGGTTACAAAAACTCCGACTTTAAAACTATTATTCCCCCAAAAAGAAGACGGAATTGTTATCGAATAGACAAAGACCAAATGAATATTGAGATTACTCGTGGGCGATCTGAAATTTATGACATTCTGACTCATCTTACTTTTTTAGTGATAGAATCTCACAAGATCAAACAACGGGTAAGTATTCAAGATGGAAAAGATTTTACTCGAGAATGGAAAAATTTGGAAGCAGTTGTTTTAGATCAAAAAGAAATTTCAGAAAAAGAACGAGAAGTTACTATAGCTCATTTGTGCAATATTTTGGGAAGAACTTTTAGCGAGGTTTCTCGGATGTATAAAATATTTTCTAAGGACGCGAATCCACATCGTTTTTTTCAACTTATTTATTGGTTGGGAAAACTGGCAATAAATGAAGCCATTGACGGGCGCAAACGTTCGATCACCTTTAGTTCTGTTTTAGTTGAAGAAATCGGGCATCATATTTACGGGGATATTTGGGCGACGAATATCAAAAAAACACTTTTTGAAAATGATTTGATGCACAGACCTATTCATATCATTAGTGCCAATATGCACAGTGTTTTAAATTCCATATACGCTGAAAAAGCCCTTCCTAAAGAAGCGAAAAAAGCAAAAGGCTTTGAACTTTTTGAGTTGATGAGTGACGTTCATAGCAATGTTTTGCAAACGACCGTCAAAGATTTTGCGGCCAAAAATGGGCTTATTTATCTCAAAGATACTTCTGGAACAAATATAAATGTACAAATTATTGATACCCGTAAAATAAATGAAGACATTACAACGTTTGTAAAGAAAAATGATCAAGAAGAGAGCCCCGTCATTATTGTAATGGATTATGCTTTTGGGGAGCAGGCATATGAAACGATGGATGAATTGTTAAAGCCCTATAAGACCCCCCAAGGGCAAATTCACTTAAATGTTAAGTCGATTTCAATCATGGGCAAAGCGGGTATTTTAGAAGGAGGCAAAGGAGATATTATGATTCCTTCTTCGCATATTTTTGAAGGGACAGCCGATAACTATCCGTTCAAAAACGAGTTGAAAAAAGATGATTTGGAAGGTTTTGGAGTACAGGTTTTTGATGGAGCAATGATCTCTGTTTTGGGAACTTCATTACAAAATAAAGATCTATTAAATTATTTTCACAATTCTACATGGAATGTTATTGGTTTAGAAATGGAAGGAGCGCATTATCAAAAAGCGATTCAGTCTGCTTCAAAAATTAGAGGAAATATCTCAGAAAATGTAAAAGTAAGATACGCTTATTATGCGTCTGACAACCCTTTAGAAACTGGAGCAACATTGGCTTCTGGAGGCCTTGGAATGACAGGAGTGACTCCTACATATGCAATTACAAAAAGAATAATAGAACAAATTTTTAACAGTTAATACGCAGACAAACTCAAAAAAACGATGGCAACTAACCAACCCAACACCGATGAAGAAGTAGACTTAGGCTCTTTATTTGTCATAATAGGAAAAGGATTTTCAAAGGTATTCCACTTTATAGGAGGTATTTTTAAAGGCATTTTTCATTTTTTCATTACCCTATTACTTTTTTTAAAAGAACATTCTGTTAAAATTGCAATAGCCGCAGCCCTTGGTTTTATTGTTGGTGCTTTTATTGAAATCAAAAGCCCTACAAGCTATAGCTCAGAGTTGCTACTTCAGCCCAATTTTAAGAGCTCAACTCAATTGTACAATGATATTCTGTATTACAATGATTTGATAAAACAAAAAGACACTGCAAGGATTCAAAAAACCTTTGGATTAGATCAAGAGGATGCCGTTTCGCTTAAAAAATTTATGATTGAGCCTCTAAGAAATGAAAATGATATTATTTCTGGGTACAATGATTTGATTTTAAAAGTGGACACTTTAACCATTCGAAGCTATGATTTTAAAAAGTTCAAGGCTTCTTTTACCGATTTGGATTATAAACTACACAAAGTAACTTTGGTTGCAGAGAAAAATGATGTATTCTACGGCTTGGATCAAGTAATCATTTCTTCGGTAGTTGAGAATGCTTACTACAAGACCTTAAAAGTCTTGACCAATGAAAATCTAAACCGGACAGATTCTATTTACAGACAAAACTTATCGCAAGTAGATTCTTTGCGAAGAGTTTATATGCAGGTGATGCTAACAGAAGCCAAAAAAGAGTCCAATGGCACAAATATTGACTTGGGAGGTTCTAAAAGTACGACTAAGGAAATTGAGCTTTTTGAATCTAGTAAAGAAATTAATGAAGAACTAGGGAAGACGCTCGAGGAGAAATCTGAAAAATATGAAGTGATCAATATCATCTCTAATTTTCAGCCTATTGGGAACAAAATTGAAGGAATAAGCGAAAACAAAGCATTTCAGTTTGCTTTTTTAAGTGCTTTATTGATGATTGGAGTTTTGTTGTTTCTCAAATTGAATCGCTTTTTAGAGAATTATAAAAAGTAATATTTGAGGGGCTTGTTCTCTTTTTAAAAGCTTCAAAATTTAACAACGCTTAAAGAGTTTTTAGAAATTTGTATTATGATACCTGAATTGTACATGAAGTACTAAGTTATTGTATTGATTTTAAAAAAAATATACAAAACATATGTGTTTAAAAAGTATAAATATTAATGATTAAGTCTAGATTCATTTCAATTTTGAGTTCTAGCTCTTTTAAGAATTCTTTTTTTACATTTTCTGAAGCTAGTTTGGGGTTGTTATTTATTATCATCTCACTTCCTATTTTTTTAACTATTCTAGGCCCAGAAAAATATGGTATTTACATTTTAATTCAAAGTTTTTCTTCATTTGTAAAAATGTTCAACCTTGGAGGGGGCTTTACTGTAACAAAATTCGTTTCTCAATACCGAGGAGTTAATAATAGTAATAAAATTAGAGAATTTACAAGCACAATTTTTGTTTTTCAGTTTATTATTTCTATTCTATTACTTATTATTACGTATTCTCTTTTAGATTCTATAATCTTCAATTTTTTTGATCAAACATCTAATTTTGATATTTTTGAAAGCATCATTTATTTTGCTGTTCCTATTTTTTTAATTGATTTATTTGAGCAAAATTTTAATGGATTACATAACGGTTATGAGAGATTTGATAGAGCTTTAATAATTTCGTTATTCTCAAAGTTGATAAAGTATTCTGTACAAATTTTAGTTATTTTATTCACTAAGAGTTTAGTAGACGTCTATGTAGTTACTTTTTTTTCAACCTTATCTTTTTTTATTTTACATAGTTTTTTGTGTAAAAAATGGTACAAGGATATTTCTTTTTTCACTTCTGTAAAATGGAGTATGTTAAAAGAATTTTTTAATTTTAGTTTGTGGGTATGGTTAATGAGCATCGTTTCTCTGTTAACGTCTCAACTAGATAAATGGATTGTTTTAGCTTTATACGACCTTAAAGTGCTTGCTTATTATGGTATAGGTATAAGTGTATTCAATCAATTACATGTATTAACTTCATCTTCAGTCTCTTGGATTTTCCCTAAAATATCATTCAATGGTGTCTCGGGCAAAATAAAATTATGGTTTAGTAAAATATCCTTTACAATATTAGGGATTAGTATTATACTTACTTTTTTGGTATTACTTTTCGGAGATTTTATTTTTGGACACTGGTTAGGGAAAGAAAAATATCTAAAAACAGAAAAATACATTAAACTTTTCATTTGTATTTTACCAGTATTATCAACGACAATTGTTCCTTATTTTTTTTTATTAGGTTTAGGAAAAATAAGAACTTTATTTGCTTTACGAGTCTTCTCATCAATAATTTTAATTTCAAGTATTTTCTATTTGTCTAGCTATTATGAGTTAACTGTAGTGATATTTTCGTTTTTAATATCCTACTTTTTAATATCTTTTTTATATCTATATACCGTGGCTAAACTCTTAAAAGTAACAAAAGCATGGAAAAACTATCTTTCCGTTTTAATATCTGGTATAATTTCAACAATATTATATGTTTGTATTTTGGGGTAGATACACAATTAAAAAAAGTTATTTTATAGGACATGATTGAGTTATTTTGAAAAAATAAAATCAAATGAAAAAAAACATAAAAAAGCTAATTAATGCAACTGGGTATAATTTAAATAAAGCTGCGAATAAAGAAAATATTATATCACTTATAAAAAGATTACGGCCTTATGATATTGGTTATGATTTAATAAGGTTAGGGCCTAATGCAGATAGTGGTTACTTATTGCCCAATGATTTAAACGAAATTGAAGCTTGCTTTTCACCAGGGTGTGATAACAAATATCAATTTGAAGAGCATTGTTTTGATAGAGGCATGAAGATCTTTATTGCTGATAAAACTGTTGAAAACAGTAATGTTCCAGATAAGTTTAATTTTACTAAAAAATTTATTAGTTCATTGTCTAATGATAATTTTATGACAATGGATCAATGGGTTTCTAACAGTTTGCCAAATAATGAATCGGATTTATTATTACAAATGGATATTGAAGGTGATGAATATCAATGTATTCTTAATATGACAGATAATCTATTAAACAGATTTAGAATTATTGTGATTGAGTTTCATAATCTGGATATGATGTTTAATAATTTTTTCTATGAAATAGCTTCCGTTGTTTTTGATAAATTATTACAAAATCATACTTGTGTCCATATTCATCCTAACAATAAGAGAGAAGTATTAACTATTGATGGAATTAGTATACCACCTTTGACGGAGTTTACTTTTATAAGAAATGATAGGGTAAAAAGAAAAAAAGAAACAAAAACCTTCCCACACCTACTAGACCAAGATTGTGTTCCAGAAAACCCACCTCAAATATTGCCTAAAGTGTGGTTTGAGTAATTATCATAAATAAATACAAATAGAATAAGATTGTTTTTGGCAATAATTTTAAGTAAATGTAGTTTTGATGCCAGTACTACTTTTTAATAGGCTTTAATTAAATATGATATATTAACTTTAATGTTAGATACGGAAAATATAAATTACCCTAAAGTTACCGTTATTACTGTTTCTTATAATAGTGAAGAATTTATAACGGCAACAATTGAGTCAATATTAAATCAAAAATTCAATAATTTTGAATACTTAATTATTGATGGAAATTCAAGCGATAAAACACTCGAAATTATTAAATCCTATGAGCTTAAATTTAAAAAAAAGAAAATAGCCTATAAATGGGTTTCTGAATCAGATAAAGGGATTTATGATGCAATGAATAAAGGTATTTTATTAGCAAAGGGGCAATGGTGTAATTTTATGAATACTGGCGATTCTTTTTATTCTATGGAAACTTTATGCAAAGTTTTTTCTGCTAGCGAAGCATATAACAATATTGCTATAGTTTACGGGTATAAATTTTTTGAAAATAAACTCATAGAGCCCTTACCTTTAAAATTGTTAACTTTTGGAGCAATAATGGGGAATCATCAATCAATGTTTTTTAATAAAAGCATTTTAAATAAAGAGTTAATGTATGATTTAAGATATTCTATTTATGGTGACTATGAATTAGTAAATAGAATTTTTTTAAATTTTGGGAAAAGATGTTTTCAAAAAATAAATGTACCAATAGCAAATTATTTAGGTGGTGGAATATCTGCCAAGCCAAGTTATCAAAAAAGGAAAGATAAATTTTTAATACTTATAAGACATTATGGAATTATCGGTTTTATTAAAGGAGTTTATTATTCTATTAAAGAAAAATTGAAATGATATTATCACTTTTAATTGGTTTAATCATATTATATATCTGTTGGATAAAACCAATCGTAGGGGTGGCTTTTTTGATTCAAATAAATCTTATTAGAGCTATAGTTACCTTAGATTTCAATCGTCTTAATTTTAGAAGCGTTAATGAGTCAGACACTTTTCTTGGTGCTATCATTCCATTACTGGGATTAATTACAATTGTTTTAAAATTATATCTAATCAACAAAGAAATTAAATTTAAATTAAGCTTTATAGATGTTTTCTTTCTACTAGCTATTTTTACATTAACCTTTACGACCTTTTTTAGTTCAGATGTCAAAGAATCTATAGTGTATACAAGTAAATTTATATTATTGGCGTTTAGTTATTATTTCATTTGTAAAATTATTTTGTTAAACGCTAAATATCCGGATAAACAAATAATAGATTTTTTAAAGACAACTCTCATTTTAGGTGTTGTTATTGGTTTAATCAGTATATTTCTATTAATTTATGGAGGAAAGCCCGTAAGTAGATTAACTATTCCTGGAGTTCACCCAATACCATTTAGCCAGCTAATGGGTTTCGCTATCTTAGTTGTTTTTTCCTCATTAATCATAAATAAAAAAATAATCCCTATAAATTTAGGAAGTCTAGTTTTAAGAGGGTTTTTATTAGTTTTTTTACTAATTGTATTATTTGCTTCCAATACTAAAGGTATTTTACTCAGTGTTCTTCTTGGTACGATTATAATGCTTTATTTAAAAGGATTTAGAATTAATAAAAAATTACTACTCTTGGTAGGAGTAATAATTACTCCTCTAATTTTTTATATCATATCTATTATAGGTTACGAAAATTTATTCGATAGGTTGGTAAAGTCTCTTGAAAATGACTCTGTAAATCATAGAGTTTATTCATATATCGAAAGTTTTGAGATTTTTTTCAAATTTCCTCTTACTGGTACTGGACCAGGAGCATATGGAGTTCATGGGTTTTTAGAATATCCGCATAATTTTTTTCTAGAGAACATGGCTCAATATGGTATTTTAGGAGTATGTTTAAATATTTACTTTATCTTTTTACTATTTGTTATCTTTTGGATATCCAATAAAACAAAAAATAAAAATTTCATCTATTCATTGTTATTTATTTTAATTATTTACTTTTTTGTTGAAACCATGGTTAGTTTTACCCTTTGGATGCATAAAGGATTGTTTGTGTCCCTTGGATTATTTTCAGGGTATTACTTTAACAAGACTAAAAAAAGTAAGAATTTCTCAAAAGAAAATCTCAATACTGATAAACCAGGTTTTAATGTTTAAGGGTACTAAAAGCTTACTTACAAATCTTATTTTAATGGGGGTATTTCTTTTTGGAATATACCCATTAATTCCTCATAGATATGAAAGTTTAAGCGTTATTTTACTTTTGTTATCTGCTATAATTTCTTTTATTGTTAAAGGAAATAAAAATAGATATACTAATACTTTCTTCATGACCAGTTCTATATATTTTCTTCTATTTGCAAGTGTATTGTTTTCGGCGAATAAGGTAGAAGGATTTAATAAGATGGAAACAATGCTCAGCTTATTAATTATTCCATTGGTTTTCTACATCTTGTTAGGTAGGTTATCTATAGATTTTATTAAAGTTCGATCCTTTTTTTTTAAAACATATTATTTTAGCAGTTTACTGTTTTCCTCCTTTTCTTTTTATTTATTTAGTATTTACAAAAATCCTAAATACCTAACGGCTGATTCCAATTTTTATAGAAGTGCTATTTTGGAAAATACTTATATTGGTGACCATCCAATTTACGTTTCTATTTTCCTTTCAATTGCGATAATTTTTGGTTTTTCTTTTTTTTATAAAGAAAGAAAATTTACTTGGATTTTTTTTTTATTAATAATGGCACAAGTTTATTTAATAACGCTCTTATTCATGTTAATGAGTAAAGGTGTAATATTAGCACTTACAACTGTTATTATTATCCATTTGTTTAGACAAAAAAGATTTAATAAAGTCTACACACTTTGTTTTATAATAGTTTGCAGCTCGTTCTTTTTTTTAATTCCTAAAAAAAATAATCGGTTTGAGGAATTGATTAGCCTCAATTCGTATGGAGAATTAGATAAAAATAATTCTACCAGTATTAGGGTTCTTATCTATAAGTGTGGCACAGAAGCATTATTAGAAAACCCTATATTGGGAAATGGAATTGGAGATGTTCAAGACCTATTAGAGATGTGTTATTCTAATGAAAAAGCTAATTTTATCAAAGGAATGTATAATTCTCATAATCAATACCTTTTTATATGGTTATCATCTGGGATGGTTGGTTTTCTAATATTTTTAGGATTAATTATATTTTATTTCAAAAAAGCAATACAATATAACGATAATAGTATGGTTTCAATTTTAGTTTTATATTGTATGATATTTTTGTTTGAGAACGTACTTAGTCGACAATCTGGAGTTATCTTTTTTTCGTTTATTGTGAATTATTTTTTGTGGGATAATTTGAATAGAAATAAAATTAGTGTAAAACCAAGTGACCTTAATTTATGAAAAAACTAATTATCATTCAGACGGTATCTCCAAGTTATAGGAGTAAATTTTTTACATACTTAAGTAATGTTTTAAAAGATAAATTTGAGCTGTATAGTGGAGATTCCTATTTTGAAAGTTCTGTAAAAAGTGATTTATCTTTTCGAACTAGATTTAAAATTACAAATTTTTTTATTTTCAATAGAAAATTACTTATTCAATTAGGAATATGTAAAGTCATCTTTTCCGGTAATTTGATAGTTATTGAATTGAATCCAAGGATAATTTCTAATTGGATCATTCTTTTAGTTCGGAAAGTTTTAAATAGGAAAACTATATTATGGGGTCATGCATGGCCAAGAGAAGGAATGAATAGTAATAGTGATAAGCTCAGAAATTATATGAGGTCTTTGGGAGACGAAATTATTGTTTATACAAAAACCCAACAAGTCGAATTACAGAAAAAAATGCCAAATAAAAGCATATTGGCAGCTTCTAATTCTTTGTATTTAACTAATGAAATGTCAACAAATAAGTCTGATAATGTTGCTCAAAATATAATTTATGTTGGAAGATTAACAGAAAGTAAAAAAGGATTTTTTTTATTAAAAACTTTTCATAGGATTCTTGATGAACTTCCAAAAGAAGTTAAATTATTAATTATTGGAGAAGGGCCAGAGAAACTAATGATGGATAATTTTATACATAAACACAACCTAAATACTAGGGTGAGTATGTTTGGACATGTTGATGATTATGAGACTTTAAAACAGTTATATTCTTCATCTCTTTTAAGTGTTTCTCCTGGGTATGTTGGTTTGTCTATTACTCAAAGTTTTGGCTTTGGAGTTCCGATGTTAGTTTCTAAAGATGAAAATCATTCTCCAGAAGTTGAAGCGGTTCAAGAAAACATGAATGCTGTGTTTTTTAAAACAGACGACATGAAAAGTATTGATGAGCAAATTCTAAACTTTTATAAGAATAAAAATTACTGGCTGAATCAAAGAGATAGCATAGTCGAACGGTGTAAAAAACAATACTCAATAGAAGCCATGAGTAACACTTTCATAGAGGTTTTTAATAAATATTCAATGTGATAGGGTTGAAAAAAAAAATATCCATATTATTGATAGGTCCATTTCCAAAACCTATTTCAGGAGTTTCTTTAGCAAATAAAATTGTCAAAGAAATTCTTGACAAAAACCTGTTTTTTAAAGTATCAATAGTGAATACCTCATTTCCTTCTTTCAAAGAAAATATTGGTACATTTTCCTTTCAGAAATTGATCTTCTATTTAAAAGCAAACATACAGCTATACAGAATATTTCAGCATCAAACAATCTATATTACACCAGGTCAAACATTTTTTGGAGTTTTGAAATATGGAAGTTTTATCATTTTAGGGGCGTTTTTGAAAAAAGAAATGATTATACACGTTCATGGAAATTATCTAGGGGCTCAATACAATTTATTGTCAGGAATCAAAAAAAAAGTGTTTCATTTTTTGATTTCTAAATTTACAAAAGGAATTGTTTTGTCAGATTCCTTAAAACCAAATCTTCAACCTTTTTTAAAAGCTGAAAAAATATTTTCGCTTCCCAATTTTGCACAACCTTATTTGATTTCTGAAAACCAAAATGTAGAGACCAGCGAATTGAAGATTATTTATTTAAGCAACTTAATGAAGGAAAAAGGGATTTTTACCCTTTTAAATGCTTTGCAAATACTTGAAGTTCAAAAAATAAAATATTCTGCTAAAATTGCAGGAAATATTGACGATAGTTCTTCAAAAGAAATTCAATCCAAAATAAAGAAATTAAAGCATACAAGCTATATCGGAATTGTAGCTGGTAAAGAGAAAAAAGAATTGTTAGATTGGGGAAATATTTTTGTTTTACCGACTTATTATAAAATGGAAGGACAGCCTATTTCTATTTTGGAGGCAATGGCAACAAAAAATGTAATTATAACAACCCAACATGCTGGAATTCCAGATCTGATAGAGGAAAATAAAAACGGCTTTTTTATCGATCCACAGGGAAAAGGAAAGCTTGAAGATATTTTGTTTTTTTTGGACAAACATCCAGAAGAAATTTTACGGATTGCAGAATTTAATAGAACACATTTTTTGCGTAAGTTTACACTGCGTCAGTTTGAGGATAATCTTTTACAAATACTCGATAAATAATGTACCAACAACTCAACACATTCCGACTTCCTAAAAATTTTAGAGGTAAAAACGCTTTTGTGGTTCAGCTTTGGTGGATTGTTCAAGGCACATTTTTTAGAATGTCGCCTCAGTTTTTATACGGGTTCAGACGTTTTTTATTAAGGCTTTTTGGCGCTACTATTGGGAAAAAGGTAATTATTCGTCCTACAGTCAAAATTACCTATCCTTGGAAAGTATCTATTGGCGATTTTTCTTGGATTGGAGATGATGTAGGCCTCTACTCACTGGGGGAGATCGAAATTGGGAATCATGTTGTGATTTCTCAAAAATCCTACTTATGTACCGGTTCACACGATTTTGAAAAAATGGAGTTTCCCATTTATCATAAAAAAATTCAGATAGAAGACGAATGTTGGTTGGCAACTGATGTCTATGTAGCTCCAGGAGTTACCATCGGAAAAGGAACTGTCGTAGGCGCCAGAAGCAGTGTATTTAAAAACCTACCAAGCAATACAATTTGCATGGGAGCTCCTGCCAAAATAATTAGAGAAAGAATTCGTGAATAATAAAAAGAAAATTTTAATCGTTTCTCCATTTTTTTATCCTGAACCCATTTCTACAGGTAAATTTAATACAGATTTTGTTCGGTCTTTATCAGAAAAAGGTCACGAAGTTACCGTGTTGTGTTTTCATCCTTTTTATCCGAGTTGGAAATCTAAAAAAAGCAATGAGCAAATTGAAGGGGTGACAATTATAAGAGGAGGAAATAGCCTGATTTACCCAAAAAAAATAATTTTAAGAAGGCTAGTTTTAGAAGTTGGGTTTGCATTTTTTGTTTTAAAAAAGCTTCGAAAAGCCCAAAAAAATAAAGACATTATCATTCCTGTATTCCCTCCTAGTTTTGCGTTTTATCTGCTTTTCCCTTTTCTAAATAGGACGATTAGAAAAATTGGAATGATTCACGATTTACAAGAAATATACTCTTCCAACAAGAAAGGTTTTATACATACAATAGTAAAGTATGGTATTCATAAAATTGAAAAAAAATGTTTTAACGCTTGTGATAAATTAATCTTTCTCTCAAATGAGATGAAAGAGGAAGCGGAAAAGCTTTATCAATTAGATCCCATCAAATCAACAGTACAATACCCTTTTATAACCCTGAAAAATAATAAGACCAATCAATTAAGTTCTATATTGAAACCAGAGCATAGAAATATTGTCTATTCGGGAGCTTTAGGAGAAAAACAAAATCCCAGAGGATTGTATGATTTCTTTAACTATGCATCTGATGCAATCGAAAATGGAGTCTTTCATTTTTTTTCTCAGGGGGAGGTTTTCAATCAATTGAAAGCCGAAAATAAGAATCCAAAAATTCTGTTTCATAATTTGGTTCCCAAAGACAATTTAGAAGAATTGTATCAAAAGAGTGACGTACAAATTTTACCTCAACTCGCAAATACCTCATGTGGTTCATTGCCTTCCAAATTGCCAAATATCTTAGCCTCTGGAAGCAAAATATTAGTAATAACTGATAAGAATAGTGAGATTGAAAAACTTTTTTCAAGGAATCATTTACACACTGCAATTAATTCGTGGGAACCTGAAGTTATTTTAGAAGCATTACAACACTTGCTTATTTCGACTTCCAAAGACCCGCATCAAATAAAAGTTGCTTCAAAAATATTTACAATTGATAGTTTGATACAAGAAATTTTAAACTAAAACGACTTATATTTGGTTTAGAAATTCAACAAAATTGAAAAAGAGATATTCCTTTTTAATAAAACCCTTGCAGGTTGCACTCGACCTAATTGTAATTAATAGCATTATTTACCTTGTCTATGACAAAGAGTTCTTGAATGTCTATTTTTTGAGTTATAGTTCACTTTTTTGGCTTTTTACAGCTTATTTTACTGGCTTTTATAAAGTATTTCGCTTTACCAAAAGCCTAGGGATTCTCACCTTATTGGTAAAACAATTCTTCTTTTTTGTTTTAGGATACTTTGCTTATTTCGGAATTTTCAGAGAAGGAGAAGTGGTGCATAATCAATTCATCATCCTTGTTTCCATTTTGATTTCGATTACGGTCTTTAAGTTTTTAGGATATATTTTATTGCAGTTGTACAGATCTCTTGGACGTAATTCAAGAACCACCGTTGTTTTGGGCTATGATGATTCCTCCAAAAAAGTCATCCAAATTTTTAAAAGCAAAGCCAATTTGGGCTATCAGTTTTTGGGGTTTTTTACAGATAAAGCATCATCGAATTCAAGTTATTTGGGGGCATTTAAGGATGTTTTTCAATACATAGAAAATCAAACGGTAGATGAAATTTATTGTTCTTTATCTCAATTAAATGATGAACAAATCAAGAAAATAAAAATGGTTTCAAACGCTAAAGGGATTGTTTTAAAACTAATTCCTGATGCGAATGAATTGTATAGTAAAAGCCAAAGTGTCGAGTATTATGATGATACCTTAATGGTGTTGAACGTAAAAAAATTGCCTTTTGAGTTTTCAGAAAACTTTTATATCAAAAGAATTTTTGATGTGGTTTTCTCTCTGTTGGTATGTGTATTTGTATTGTCTTGGTTAACTCCTATTCTTTGGGTATTGGTAAAGTTAGAGTCCAAAGGACCCCTAATTTTTAAACAAAAAAGAGAAGGGATTCATGTCAAAGAGTTTGTTTGTTATAAGTTCCGATCCATGAAAGTCAACAAACGATCGAATTCTCATACTACAAAAAATGATGCAAGAGTGACCAAAATAGGCGCTTTTATGAGAAAAACAAGTATTGACGAATTGCCCCAATTTATCAATGTTTTGTTGGGCGATATGAGTATTGTAGGACCAAGACCTCATTTGGAAAGTTTGTCTGTCGAATACCAAAAGAATGTAGATGAGTATTTAAAAAGGCATATTGTAAAACCAGGAATTACGGGTTTGGCTCAAGTATCCGGATATCGTGGAGAAGTCCTCAAAAAGTCAGACATCAAGAACAGGGTTCGATTGGATATTTTTTATATTGAAAATTGGTCTTTTTTCTTAGATATAAAAATCATTATACAGACGGTTTTAAATATTTTTAAAGGGGAAGAAAAAGCGTATTAATGGTCTATGAATATGACATAACCGCAACCATTGTTCTATATCATGAAGACCTCGATGTTCTTCAAAAAACTGTGGACTCTTTTTTAAAAACACCCTTTAAAAAGCGACTGTTTTTGGTTGACAATTCTGCAACAGATGTTTTAAAAAAATCCTTTCCTCAAGAAGAGATTACTTATATTTTTACAGGGAAGAATAAAGGTTTTGGAGCTGCTCATAATTTGGTTTTAAACCATATAAATTCCAATTATCACTTAGTACTCAATCCGGATGTAGCGTTTGAGGAAGCGGTACTTCCTGTTTTAATTCGACAATTAGAAATGGACAAAGAGCTTGCTTTGATAAGTCCAAAGGTGATGTATCCAAGTGGAGAACACCAATTTGTATGCCGAACTTACCCCACCCTTTTTGATTTGATCAATAGGCGTTTAAAATTTTCTAAAAAGGCAATTTTAAAGCATGAGTATAGAACTCAAGACCTATCACAACCATTTTACCCTGACTTTATTCACGGCTGTTTTTTGTTTTTTAAAACCTCGATTTTTAAAGACCTCAATGGGTTTGACGAACGGTATTTTCTCTATATGGAAGATGTAGACATCTGTAGAAAAATTGATGCAATCGGCAAAAAGAAACTCTTTTTTCCAGAGGTAACGATTACCCATCAGCACCAAACAGGAAGTAGGAAAAAGGCTCGGTTGTTCTTTTCCCATATTGTGTCTGCCATCAAATATTTTTTTAAGTGGGGAATGAAAAATACTAAAACAGCTTCTTAAGTTTTCAAAAAAAGTCTTTCTATGGAAAGCGGTATTCAACAGAATTTAAAATATATTTGCACCAACAATACAACAACCAATGAACATTCTTATTTTAGGCGCAGGCGGAAGAGAGCATGCATTTGCCTTAAAACTTTCTGAAAGTAAAAAAATCACACAACTTTTTGTAGCGCCAGGAAATGCGGGAACCGATACGATAGCCACTAATGTGCAGATCAATCCTACCGATTTTGAAGCGGTAAAAGAAACGGTGTTGCAACATAAGATTCAGATGGTTGTGGTAGGTCCAGAAGGTCCTTTGGTAGAGGGTGTGCATGATTTCTTTTTAGCCGATTCGGAATTGAAAGAGATCCCTGTCATTGGACCCAAAAAAGACGGTGCCTTATTGGAAGGAAGTAAAGATTTTTCGAAACAATTCATGTTAAAACATGGAATTCCAACAGCTCGATACCAGTCCTTTACAAAGCAAAACTTAACAGAAGGCTTTGCCTTTTTAGAAACCTTAGCGCCTCCATTTGTTTTGAAAGCTGATGGATTGGCGGCAGGAAAAGGAGTTTTGATCTTACAGGATTTGGACGAAGCCAAAATAGAATTGGAAGAAATGGTTTCTAACCAAAAATTTGGAGCTGCCTCTACAACCGTGGTAATTGAAGAGTTTTTAAAAGGAATCGAATTGTCTGTTTTTGTCTTGACTGATGGGAACAGCTATAAAATATTACCTTCAGCAAAAGATTACAAAAGAATTGGTGAAGGAGATACAGGCTTAAATACGGGTGGAATGGGTGCTATTTCTCCAGTACCTTTTGCAGACGAAGCATTCTTGTCGAAAGTTGAAGAGCTAGTTGTAAAACCAACGATCAAAGGACTGCAAAAAGATGGAATCGATTATAGAGGTTTTATATTTATCGGATTGATGAATGACCATGGGAATCCTTCGGTTGTAGAATACAATGTACGAATGGGAGATCCAGAGACTGAGGTTGTTTTACCAAGAATCGCTTCAGATCTGTACGAGTTGTTTGAAGGAGTTGCCAATCAGACCTTACACGAGAAATCATTTTCTGTCCTTCCCAAAACTGCAACTACGGTCATGTTGGTTTCTGGAGGGTATCCAGAAGCCTATGAAAATGGGAAAGAAATTACGGGGGTAGAAACTGTTGAAGAGTCCATTGTTTTTCATGCGGGAACCAAAAGTGAAAAGGGGATTACCTTGACCAACGGAGGGCGGGTTATGGCAGTTACTTCTTTGGGAGATTCTATCGAAGAAGCCTTGGAAAAATCCTATGCGTCCATTGAAAAAATCAACTTCGAAAACATGAATTATAGAAAAGATATTGGGTTTGATCTTCTTTAAAAGGTCAATCTAATTCGCTTTTTCTAGGGTAAATGAAACTTCTGACCCTTCACCAAAAGTACTTTGCAATGAAATACTTTGTTCGTGTGCCTCAACAATGTGTTTTACAATAGACAAGCCCAGTCCAGAGCCTCCTTGTTCGCGAGATCGACTTTGGTCAACTCGATAAAACCGTTCAAATAAACGTGGAATGTATTCTTGTTTAATACCTTCACCATTGTCAATTACCTTTAGGATAAATTTTTGTTCTGTATGGGAGTCTACACTTATAATTGTTGTTCCATTGGGCTTTCCGTACTTTATAGAGTTTACAATTAAATTGATAAGGACTTGTTCATATCTTTCAATATCTCCCTTTACAAAAATGGGAAATTCGTAAATTCGATCAAAACGCAATGTGATATTTCTTTTTTTGGCCCTCATTTCCAATAGGTCAAATACATTTTGAACCAATTCTAAAACATTAAAAATCTCAATGTTTAAGTACATGCCATCTGTTTCCAATTTGGCAATCATGTCCAAATCTTTGATGACAGCGACCAATCGTTCAACGCCTTTATTTGCGCGATTCAGATATTTGGTTCGAATTTCCTTGTCGTTTGCAGCCCCTTCTATTAGAGTTAAGATATAGCCTTGTACTGTAAAAAGAGGGGTTTTTAGTTCGTGGGCTACATTCCCTAAAAAGTCGCGTCGAAAAGAATCAATCTCCGTTAAATTTTTAATTTCTAATTGTTTTCCTTTTACAAATTTTTGAACACTCAACGAAATGGACTCAATGTCTGTTGCAACAGATTTTCGTTGAATTTCGTCGATGTCGATGTTCGAAAACTCCTTATAAATGGTTTTGATCTTTCGATAAATAAAGCGTTCTGCTCTGTATTGAATAATGAAAAAAGACAAGGTAAATTGTACCACAACAAAAACGATTCCTGCAGCAGTTCCAATAGATGCATACAGAAAAAAATGGCTTAGTGTTCCAATAACAACCGATAACAAAGTGAGGTAAAATGAGGAAACCAGTGCATACTTATACTTTTTTTTAAGTTTCATGTTTCTGGTTTAAAGGTCTTCGTCTAAAACAAATTTATAACCAACCCCTTTTACGGTTTTAAAGTGATCGTCTCCTATTTTTTCTCTCAATTTCCGAATGTGAACATCAATGGTTCTTCCTCCAACCACGACTTCATTTCCCCAAACGGTATCTAAAATGGCTTCTCTTTTAAAGACTTTACCGGGTTTTGAAGTGAGTAAAGAGAACAATTCAAACTCTTTTCTTGGCAAGGCAATTTTTTTGTCTGCTTTATAAACCACGTATTGATCTCGATCAATCACAATATCTCCAATCTTAAAAGACGCCTCAGCTTCTTCCTTGGTTTTTAGGCGTCTCAATAAAGATTTGACCTTACTTATGAGCACTTTTGGTTTTACAGGTTTTGTAATATAGTCGTCTGCACCGGCTTCAAAACCAGCAACCTGAGAGTAATCTTCTCCTCTTGCAGTTAAAAAAGAGATAATCACATTGTCCAAAGATTTGATCTTTCGTATTTTTTCACAGGCTTCAATCCCATCCATTTCTGGCATCATGATATCCAATAATATCAAATTTGGAATATTTTTTTTTGCCGATTTAACGGCTTCTGCTCCATTTGATGCAGTAAAAACTTGATATCCCTCGTTTTTTAAATTATAACCCACTATTTCTAGAATATCAGGCTCGTCATCTACAAGAAGGATTTTAATATCACTTTTTTCCATAAATTATTTTCTATATCGTTTCAAAAATAAGAATAATTAAATAAGCATACTCAAACTTAACAATCATTTAATTTTAACGATTTAATTTAACATTCAGGTAACATTTGGAGCTAAGTATCTCGTTTTGAGGTATTTTTTTTAAAAAATTAACAAAAGGTTATTTTATTTTTTTTAATTTTATACCAGCTATTCACAAAAAAAATTGAAAATGAAAAAAAAAGATTTTACAATTTCATTTTTAACACTCTGTTTTAGTCTTTTGTCTTATGGACAGATTGTTATCAACGAAGTTGACTCAGACACAGATGGCACAGATGTTGCCGAGTTTATTGAACTTAAATGGACGCCAAATACATCTCTAAACGGGTATGTTGTTGTCCTTTTTAATGGAGCTGATGACCTAAGTTATGCAGCCTACGATTTAGATGGCAAAAGGACCGATGCAAATGGCTTTTTTATTTTAGCCAATACTTCTTTGGCTGTTAGTGGGGATTTTGATCTAGGAGCAAGTAATAAAATCCAGAATGGGCCAGATGCAGTTGCTGTTTATCAAGCGGATGGCACTGATTTTCCAAATGATTCTCCAATAACCCTTACAAATTTGATCGATGTCATTATTTATGACACTGATGAAGCTGATGACTCAGGCTTGTTAATGGGTTTTAATGAAACCGTGCAATACAATGAGGCAGAAAATGACGCAGCAGCTACGCAATCAATCCAAAGATTGAGTGATGGAAGTTATACAATTGCAAATACGACCTTTAGAGCCGAAAATGAAAATACCGATCCTTGTGTATTGTCATTGACAACGATTAACACAACTTGTGATGCACAAACTACTGGAGTTGATACCTATTCTGTATCGATCGATTTTACAGGAGGAAACACAGGCGTAAACTATTCACTTACCTCCGATGTGGGAACCCTTGGGGGAGATCACCCAAATACTTCCGAAAGTGGAACGATTACAATTGCTAATATCAATGAAGGAATCTCTGCTAATTTTTCTCTTTTAGGAGGAGCCGGGAGTAGCTGTAATGAAACAAAAATCATCAACAGCCCTACTTGTTTTTCTTCACCGTCGTGTCCTACAGTCGGAGCACTGATCATCACTGAGATTATGCAAAATCCAACCACACCCAATGATGTAGGAGAGTATTTTGAAATTTACAATACATCAAGTTCTTCAATAGATTTAATAGGTTGGACTTTGAAAGACACCAGTAATTCAGGTGAAGATCATACAATAGTTTCTTCAGTGGTTGTTCCTGCCAATGGGTATGTAGTTTTAGGAAAGGATTCAAATATGGCAAACAATGGAGGGGTTGCGCTCGATTATGCCTACGGGAATGGTTATATTTTAGGAAATACTACCGATGATATTGTTTTGGATTGTAATGGAACCACTATTAATGCTGTTGCTTGGGATAGCGGAGCGACTTTTCCCAACCCAAATGGGAAAAGCATGGAGTTGGCAACCAATAGATATACAGCTACTGCAAATGACACCGGAACCAATTGGACTGAGGCTACCGTAGAAATTTCCTCAGGTGGAGATTTAGGGACCCCGGGAAGTACAAATAGTTTTGTCTTGGCACTTCGCGAAGCGGTGAATTTAGATTTCAAAGTATATCCAAACCCAATCAAAGCGCATTTATTTACAATTACGACAAGTCATAACAACCCCAAGGATGTATGCATTTATACCGTGTTAGGAAAAGAAGTCTTTACCCAATCATTTGCTGGAATTTCTAAAACTTTTGATGTTTCTTCCCTTCGTAGCGGAATTTATATTTTAAAAGTCACAGAAGCCAACCAAACGGCAACAAAAAAGTTAGTGATTCAATAGGGACATTCTCTCGATATTATAAAGCCCTAAAAAGATCGAGTGGTAAAACAAAAGTCACGTATGAATTTGAAAACCAATTTTAAGAACATTCTGTTTTTAGACATTGAAACAGTTCCTGAATTTGAAAAGTGGTCTCAATTATCAGAAGAGCAGCAAACTTTGTTCGCGAAGAAGACTCAATATCAAAGAAAAGAAGATGTTAGTGCAGAAGAATTTTATGATCGCGCAGGAATTTGGGCAGAGTTTGGAAAAATTGTCTGTATTTCTGTAGGATATTTTTGGCAAGTTGAAAAGCAGAAAAAATTTAGAACGACTTCTTTTTATGGAGATGATGAATTTAAAATTCTGACCAATTTTAAAGAATTAGTAAACGCTCATTTTAGTCAAAAACAGAAAGTTCTTTGTGCGCATAATGGCAAAGAATTCGATTTTCCGTTTCTTGCTAGAAGAATGATTGTGCATAAAATCGCCTTGCCCGAAAAACTGAATTTATTCGGAAAAAAACCTTGGGAAATTCCGCATTTAGACACCTTAGAATTGTGGAAATTTGGTGATTATAAACACTATACCTCTCTACCACTGCTTACGGCCATTTTAGGAATTACTTCCCCAAAAGACGATATAGATGGTAGCGAGGTTGCTCAGGTATATTATCAAGAAAAAAACATAGATAGAATTGTCAAATACTGCGAAAAAGACACCGATGCTGTAGCCCAAATACTATTGAGATTTAACAATGAAAACTTATTGAACGACAGCGATATTACAAGCGTATAATTAGTCTTCCAATTTCATCGAAAGCTCTAACCAACGCTCTTCTTTTACAGACAATGTAGCGATGATTTCTGCAAGTTCTTCGGATTTTGCAGCAATTTCATCCGTAGGAATCTCTACGTTTACAAATTGATTTTCAATGGTCGATTTTCTTTTTTGAAGGCGTTCAATTTCGATGTCTAAACCTCCAAATTCTCTTTTTTCATCAAAAGTCAACCCCGCTACTTTTTTCTTTTTTTTAACTACGTCTTTAGGGGCTTTTTTGGGTTCAATTTCTGAAGGGATAGAGGCATCGTAGGCTCTAAAATCGGAATAATTTCCTGGAAAATTCTCAACAACACCTTCGCCTCTGAAGACAAATAATGCATCCACAATCTTGTCCATAAAATACCTGTCGTGAGAAACTACCAATAAATTTCCTGGGTAATCCAATAAGAAGTTTTCCAAGACATTTAAAGTAACAACATCAAGATCATTTGTAGGTTCATCTAAGATTAAAAAGTTTGGATTTTGAATCAAAACAGCACACAAGTACAATCTTTTTTGTTCTCCTCCAGAAAGGCGTTCAACAAAGTCGTATTGTTTTTTCTTATCAAATAAAAAGCGCTCCAACAATTGTGAAGCAGAGATTTTTCGTCCCTTGGTCAAAGGAATATATTCTCCAAATTCTTTAATTACTTCAATTACTTTTTGACCGGGTTTTACATTGATTCCAGCCTGTGTGTAATATCCAAATTTTACGGTTTCACCCACGGTTACTTTTCCGCTGTCAAGAGGAGCTGTTTCTGTAATGATATTCAAAAAAGAGGATTTTCCAGTTCCATTTTTACCGATCATACCGATGCGCTCACCACGTTTAAAAATATAATCAAACCCGTCTAAAATCTTTTTATCTCCATATGATTTTTTCAATTTATGAAGTTCCAGAATTTTACTCCCCAAACGTTCCATATGAATTTCTAACTGAACTTGGTGGTCTTGTCTTCTTTGGTGTGCTTTTTCTTTGATCTCATAAAAATCGTCTGTTCTAGATTTTGATTTTGTGGTTCTAGCTTTGGGCTGTCTGCGCATCCAGTCCAATTCTTTTTTAAACAGACTTTTTGCCTTGCTCAAGTTGGTTGCTTCTAGGGCCAATCGCTCCTCTTTATTTTGAAGATAATAGGAGTAATTTCCTTTGTATTTGTAAATTTTTCCCTCATCTAGTTCAATGATTTCGTTACAAACTCGCTCCAAGAAATAGCGATCGTGGGTAACCATAAAAAGTGTGATTTTCTCTTTTGCAAAGAAAGCCTCTAGCCATTCAATCATTTCTAAATCCAAATGATTGGTAGGTTCATCCAAAATTAATAAATCGGGTTTATTGATCAACACGATTGCCAAAGAAAGTCGTTTCTTTTGCCCTCCAGAAAGCTTTCCTACTTTTAAGCTAAGATCGTCTAGTTTTAATTTAGATAAAATCTGAGTGTACTGTGTTTCAAAATCCCAGGCATTGTATTGTTCCATTAATTCAAATGCTGCTTGATACGCTTCTGAATTTTCAGGGTTTTTTAAGGCTTCTTCATACTGTTTTACAACATTGAGGACCGTATTGTCTGTTGTAAAAATAGTTTCTTCAATGGTAAGATCTGGGTTGAGATCCATATTTTGAGCCAAATACGCAATAGAAATTCCTTTTCTGGAAACAATTTGTCCAGAATCGGAACTGTCAAGACCCGCAATAATATTTAAAATGGAGGTTTTTCCACTACCATTTTTAGCAACAAATGCAATTTTTTGGTCTTTATTAATTCCGAAGGAGATGTCTTCAAACAAAACTCGTTCGCCGTAAGATTTAGATATATTTTCTACTGTTAAGTAATTCAAAAGATTCAATTTTAGGTAGTGCAAAGAAACAAAAAAAGCAATTGGCAATGAGGCTTTTAAATGGATATATTTTGATTTTTACAAGCTGTGATTTTCAAGATTCCCTTTTTATTCAAAAGTTTTTAGCCCTTCAGAAAAAGGAGTAAAATTAAAAGCTTATTTTTATTTTTTTAAAAGCCCGTAAATGCTACAAATTAAGAATTTTTCAATTTCTTTTCTTCAAGATGAAAAGTTTACAGAAGTCATTCATGACATTTCTTTTTCATTAGAGAAGAATGAAATTTTAGGGATTGTTGGCGAGTCTGGAAGTGGAAAATCGATCACTTCCTTAGCGATTTTAGGGCTCTTGCCGAAGGAAGTTTCAAAAAATGAGGGAGCTATTCTTTATCATGATGAGGTCATGAATACCTATTCAGAAAAACAGTTTCAAAAAATACGAGGCAATAAGATTGCCATGATTTTTCAAGAACCCATGAGTTCTTTAAATCCGACTTTGACTTGTGGTGTTCAAGTTGCAGAAATCATACAGCAACATACTCGTCTTTCAAAAACTGAAATTAAACAGGCGGTACTTTCTCTTTTCGAAAAGGTAAAATTACCTACAGTAGAACGGATGTACAAGGCCTATCCGCATCAAATTAGTGGAGGTCAAAAACAACGGGTTATGATTGCTATGGCAATTGCCTGCAAACCAGAAATTTTAATTGCCGACGAGCCTACTACTGCTTTGGACGTTACGGTTCAAAAAGAAATTATTTTATTGTTAAAAGAATTGCAACAAGAATACGGGATGAGTATTCTATTTATTACGCACGATTTGGCGTTGGTGTCTGAAATTGCGGATCGCGTTCTTGTAATGCACAAAGGGAATATTGTAGAACAGGGACTTGTTAAGGCAGTTTTTGAAAATCCAAAAGAGGATTATACCAGAGCATTGATCAATTCTAAACCCAATTTAGAGTACAGGCTTCATAAGTTGCCAACCGTAAAAGATTTTATGGACAAGACGGTAGATCTCTCGATCTATACCCAAGAGCAAAGAGAGGCATTTCATCAAAAAATATATCAGAAAAACCCCCTTTTAGAAATTCGGAATTTAGAAAAATCCTTTATTACAAAAGCCTCTTGGTTTCAAAAAGAGGAAATTGTACGAGCAGTTAACGATGTTTCTTTTCAAATTTTTGAAGGAGAAACCTTAGGGTTGGTTGGAGAGTCTGGATGTGGAAAAACCACTTTGGGAAGAACCCTCCTGCATTTAGAAAAAGCGACTTCTGGACAAGTACTTTTTGAAGGGAAAGACATTACGAGATTGTCCAAAACCGAATTGAAAAAAGTAAGAAAAGACATTCAGATTATATTTCAAGACCCCTTTTCATCCTTAAATCCAAGAATTACCGTCGGAAAATCCATTTTAGAACCTATGAAGGTGCACGGTATATTATCGAACACCAAAGAAAGAACAGCCTTTATTTTGGAATTGCTAAAAAAAGTAGGCTTAGAGGAATCTCACTTTAATAGATATCCCCATGAATTTTCTGGTGGACAACGGCAACGAATTGGGATTGCTAGAACCATTGCCTTGCAACCAAAATTAATTATTTGTGACGAATCGGTCTCTGCATTAGATGTTTCTGTACAAGCCCAAGTTTTAAATTTATTGAACACTTTGAAATTAGAATTTAAGTTTACCTATATTTTTATTTCACATGATTTGTCGGTAGTCAAATACATGTCCGACCAATTGGTTGTGATGAACAAAGGAAAGATTGAAGAAATTGACGATGCGGATATTGTGTATACATCTCCAAAAACAGCCTATACAAAAACACTTATTGAAGCAATTCCGAAAGGGTTGTAGGGTTTTTTAATCTCTTAAGAAGTGCTATATTGCACCCTAAAATTAGAAAAGAAAATCTATGAAGATAATTGTACCTATGGCCGGAATTGGGTCACGTTTAAGACCGCATACATTAACAGTTCCAAAACCATTAACAGTCATTGCAGGAAAACCAATCGTACAACGTTTGGTAGAAGACATTACTGCGGTTATTGATCAAAAAATTGATGAAATTGCCTTTATTATAGGGCCTACAGCGAAAGGTTTCCCCGCAAATACCAAAGAACAATTATTACAAATTGCAGTAGAACTCGGTACCAAAGGAACAGTCTATGTGCAGGACGAAGCTTTAGGAACAGCGCACGCATTGTATTGTGCAAAAGACTCTCTAAGCGGCCCCTGTGTTGTTGCCTATGCTGACACCTTATTCAAAGCAGATTTCAAATTGGATGCAAGCGCTGATGGTGCAATATGGGTAAAACAAGTAGAAGATCCCAGTGCTTTTGGGGTAATAAAATTAGAGGAGGGGTATATTACCGATTTTATTGAAAAGCCAAAGGACTTTGTTTCTGATTTGGCCATTATCGGAATTTACTATTTCAGAGATGGTGATCAAGTACGAAAAGAGGTTCAGTATTTAGTAGACAACGATCTTAGAGAAAACAACGAATACCAATTAACCAATGTTTTAGAAACGCTCAAAAGAGATGGAGCAAAGTTCGTTCCTGGAAAAGTAGATGCTTGGATGGATTGTGGACTTAAAGACCCAACCGTTGACACCAATAAACAAGTTTTAGGTTTTGAACAAGCAGCAGGGAATGATTTGGTTTCTAAAGATGTTGAATTAGTGAATTCAGAAATTATTCAGCCCTGTTATATTGGTAAAAATGTAGTGTTAAAAAATAGTAAAATTGGGCCCTATGTATCTATTGGTGCGAACAGTGTGGTAGAAAATTCGACCATATCCAACTCACTCATCCAATCAGATGTACAGATTACAAATGCAACCTTAGACAATGCAATGATCGGAAATCATGCAAAATACAATGGAGCATTTACCTCTGTAAGTATTGGAGATTATACAGAATTACTATAAATGACTTTTATAAAGAAGACAAAAGAAGCAAGCATTCTTAGCCAATTTAAGCCGATTAAGGTGATTGGGATTGTTTGTTTTTTATTGCTTTCTATTTCGATTACCGCGCAAGATAGTATTCCACTGCCTACAGATGTAAATGAAGAAAAAGAGATTAAGTTTCAGCAATTTTTTTTCAAAGCTTTATCAGAAAAAGCAATCCGTAATTTTCAAAAAGCCATTGAAAATCTCGAAAGTTGTCATCAACTCTTCCCGAATGATGCAGCTGTTTTTTTTGAGTTTTCGAAGAATTATTATGCATTAAATCAAATTCAATTGGCCAAACAATATATTGAGAGAGCCCTTGAAAAAGATCCTCAAAATCCATGGATGCAGAGCCATTTGGTGGCTATTTTACAAAGTAGTAATGCACTTGATGATGCCATAAAAATACAAAAAGGTCTCGTAGAACAAAACCCAGAGGAAGTTTCGTTTGCAATGTCATTATCCAAATTATACCTTCAAAATAACCAAGCTCGAAAGGCCCTCGATTTTTTAACCCATATGGATCAAAAAAATTGGCTAACCTCTTCTTTACAGCGCTTAAAAGATTCTCTGGAAACTAAAAATTCGAAGCTTGCAATAAAGCGCCCTCCAAAGCATTTGGGTTCTGATATCGAAATCTTTGAATCTGATCGAACCTATGCAGCATTGAAAGCAGTGTTAGAGAATTCAAAAAGTGAGACGGTTTTATTAAAATACAGTCAACTAGGGGTTCAGCTTTTTCCTGTACAATCTTATGTATATTTGGTTTATGGGAAAATACTCAACCAGCAAAAATCCTATCAAAAAGCAGTCTCAATCTTGAAAAATGGGGTAGATTTTGTGATTGAAGAAGCAGAAGAAAAAGCATTTTTTAGAGAATTAGTTATTTCCTATCAAGGATTAGGAAATGGACTGGAAATTCAAAAATATTTAGAGAAGTTAGAAAAATAATAGCGTTCATGAAATACCTCTTACAGATTTGTCTTTTTTTGATGGTTTTTACTGCTTGTAAATCCAAAAAAGTAGTGATTGATGCCACAGTTATTGCAGAGGAAATGCCTGCCAAAAAAGTAGCCAAAAAGCATGTTTACGCGAACTTTGATAAAAAAACAGTTGCAGCGAAATTAAAGGTGAAGTTTGACGACGGCAAAGCACCTCAAAATTTAGCTGTCGATATGCGAATGGTAAAAGATGAGGTAATCTGGCTTAAGGTGTCTAAATTCATGACGGTTTTAAAAGCCAAAATAACCCCCACAAGCGTTCAATATTATTCGCCTTTTTTTAAAAATTCTTTTGTTGGAGATTTCTCAAGTGTCGCCGAATTATTAGGAGTTGAAATTAATTTTGACCAATTGCAAAATGTTCTTTTCGGACAAGCGATTCAAAATGTGAAAAAGCAACAACAGCAAGTTCAAATAATAGACAATGCCTATGTATTGTCTCCCAAAAAGCAAGCCGCTTTGTTTGATTTGTTCTTTGTAGTGAATCCGTCACATTTTAAATTAGATCGGCAAAGTATTGTAAGTTCTTCTGAAAACAAACAATTGGATATTCTGTATCCAAAGTATATGATTGTAGAAGATGAAGTTTTTCCAGCGAAAATGAGATTGAAAGCAATACAAAAAAAGAAGGCTACGACCATAGACATCACATTTAAAACGGTTAAATTTAACACCCAAATAGATACCTCTTTTCGGATCCCAACTAATTATAAGCGCATTCATTAATGATCAAACTTCGATTTTACCTACCTATTTTTGTTCTCTTCATGAGTTCTTTGTGTTTTGTTGGTCAAACAAGAAAGCAATTAGAAACGCAACGCAAAGAGCTGAATGCCAAAATAAAAACGGTAAATAGGTTGATTTTTAAAGCGAAAAAAGATCAAAATAATGCTTTAGAAGACTTGAAAGACCTCAATCAAAAAATTGAAGTTCGCGAAAAATTGATTGCCACCATAAATTTAGAAGCCAAGCTCTTGTCAAAAGAAATTAGTTCCAACGAAAAGAAAATTGCACAACTTCACAAAAAATTGGCTGCTCTAAAAAAGGATTATGCAGAGATGATTTACAAATCGTACAAGAGTAAATCTCAACAAAGTAGGATGATGTTTTTATTGTCATCCAAAAACTTTAGACAGGCCTACAAACGTTTGCAGTATATGAAACAATTTACTTCTTTTCGTAAAAAACAGGGGGAAGAAATCACAGCGCAAACCGTTTTGATTGCTCAGTTTGTAGATTCTTTAAGGCTTCAAAAAATGGAAAAAGATACCTTAGTGGTATTTGAAAATGAGGAGAAAAAGAAGATCGAGGCAGATCAAGTAAATCAACAAAACTTAATTTCTGTAATTAAAAAGAAAGAAAAAAAGTACAAGAAAGAGCTTCGGAATTCAATTCGAGAAGAAAAAAGAGTCGCTGATAAAATTGATAAATTAATACGGGAGGCCATTGCAAAAGCCAATAGAAAGGTGAAAGGAAAGCCCAAAAAGAGCAATAAAAATGAATTTATTTTAAGTCCAGAAGCAAAAGCATTGGCGGCACAATTTGAATTGAATAAAGGAAAGTTGCCGTGGCCTTTGCGAGAATGTTTGATCACTAGGCGTTTTGGAAAACAACCTCACCCAACTTTTAGCGGAATCACATTAAACAGTCCTGGCTTGCATTTAGTTACTCAAAAAGGGGCCTATGCGGAAGCTATTTTTGGAGGCACAGTATTGGCAATCCAATTAAGCTCTGAACGCAAAAAAAACGTATTGGTGCAACACGGAAATTATATAACTGCCTACAACAACCTAGAGAATACATTGGTAAAAATGGGGGATAAGGTTGCAACGGGTCAACAACTAGGAAAGGTATATACAGATAAAGTTACGGGTAAGACCACGTTGATTTTTGTATTGTTCAAAAATACGACTCGTTTAAATCCAGCTTCTTGGATGTTAAAACGCTAAACAAAACGGTCATTATTTTTTGAAAATTGCTCGTTCTAGTAATTGTATTGTGAATAAACGAATACACAATTTTAAAATTGAAGTGGTTTCTTTAATTGTTCTTGTATTTAATCGGTCTGTCTAGAATCACAGAATTGGGAACCGTAATTAATTCATCCTGATCTGTTTTTAAGGTGATGAAAAAAGCATTTACGTTCATAATTTTACCAGTTATGGTATTGTCAAGTTCGATGATAGAAATGGTATCGCCAATTTTTACAGGATAATTTAAAAAAATGATGATCCCTGCTGTGATGTTTGACAAAATAGACCATTTTGCAAAAAAAGCAATTCCCAAAACAGTTAAAAAGGAAGTAATAAAGAGAAGTAACTCTTGTCTTTCAACCCCCCAAACAAAGGAAATAATAACAATAATTAAAGAATAAACTATGATGGACACAATTTTGTTAATCACAAGAATTCTTGCTTTTTGAAATCCGAATTTTAGTTCAATTTTATGTAACGAGAGTGTAATGAAATAGCGAGTGAGGAGTGCAAGTACAAGAATTGCTACCGATTGAAAAATCTTAATATTATCGAGGACGATCATGGTTTTTCTATTTATGCAAACAATGCTTTTAGTTCAGTAGCATCTGCGGGGTTTAGTTTTCCTGCCAAAATCAAACTCAATTGTTTTCTTCGTAAAGCACCTTCAAAACGTTCTTTTTCTAAATCAGATTCTGGAATGATTTGATCAATTTCAACTGGTTTTCCTGTTTGATCAACAGCAACAAAGGTATAAATACCTTCATTTACTTTTGTCTTTAGGCCTGTTTCTCTGTCTTCAATCCAAACGTCGGCAAAAATTTCCATAGAAGATTTGAATGCACGTGAGACTTTGGCTTCTATAGTTAATACGCTTCCCACAGGGACCGATTTATTAAATGCAACATGATTTACAGAAGCGGTTACTACAATTTCTCTTGAATGACGTCTGGCTGCGATACTGCATGCGCGATCCATTCGAGCCAATAATTCACCCCCAAAAAGATTGTCCAAATAATTGGTTTCTCCTGGTAAAACAAGGTCTGTTAATATGGTTAATGAATCTGTAGGTGTTTTTGCAATCATATATTTTTTTTATGATGGTAAGACTCATTTGAGGAGTAAATGCGATAATTGAAAAGGAGTTCTATGTATTTTTAGAACTTTTTAATCAACATCCAAGCATCTTTTGAAACCTCTTTTTTTATGGTTGTAAGGCTTGCAATTGCTTCTTTTCGCGAATAAAAACTATCAAAAGCAACTTGTGTTAAACCCCATTTGTTGACTCCTAAAATAGTCGCATTGTAGCCTTTTTTTTGCAATTCTTTTAATTTTTTTTCTGCATTTTCTGGAAACTGAAAAGCTCCTGCAATGACATGAAAAGATTTTGGTGCTGCTTTGCTTACATTCAATTCAATCGTTGGAAGCGGATTCGAAATCACAAAGGTAGCTGTCTGAATTTTTTTCTCTAGGGCTACTTTTTGTGAAGCATACAGATTATTTTGTTGCCTTTCTTGATATCCATTTCGAACGATGAACCCTAAAGATAAAACAATCGCAGCAGCTGCAGCATATTTAGCAAACAAAGGGATCACCGAAGTTTTGGTATTTACCATTTCGGGATGTTGAATTGCGGGTGAGGAAACCATCGATAAACCAAAAGAATCGGTTAAGAAATTATGGTCTTTTTGAGGTTCAAAAATGTACTGTTTCTTTTCGTCTAAATTAATAGTTCCTATGTTTTCAAAAACAAGCGATTCCTTTTTTAAGGTCTCTTGCCAAGCACTAACACTCGTACTAATTTTTGCAATCGCCTTTTCAAAAGAAATATTTTCTACAGATGCAATATAGTTCACCAACAAACCATCATTCTGTTTTAAGTGTACATTGAAAGCAATTTGCTTTGTAGGGGGATAAAAATGATGTGAAACACGATTCACTTTTGCACCAATTCTATTACTGATAAAACCTCCAAAATTGGGAACAATTACACAATCGTATCTGTATAATAAATCGTTGATGTATTTTGCTACTGTCATAATCACAAATATATAAAATTTGTATTCCAGTAAAAACACTCTAGAGAATAATTATCAACAATTTTTTTTATCTTGGTATTCAAATTGTTAACTTTTGGAAGAAGAAAAATTAATAGCAATCTTACGATTACAAAAAAGCAAATCGGTTGGAGACATTATCGCCAAAAAGCTCATTGTGCATGTAGGAGATGTTGAACAGATTTTTAAAGAAAAAAAGGCAACTCTGGCAAAGATAAATGGGATTGGTAAAAACGTTTTGAATCATTTGTTTGATAAAGAGTCGCTCTTAATGGCTGAAAAAGAATTGGCGTATATTCAAAAAAAGAAGATTCAATACACGTATTTTTTAAACAAAGACTATCCGAAAAATTTACAGCAATGCATCGATGCACCTATTCTATTATTTAGAGATGGAACTATTGATTTGGCTAATGAAAAAATTATTTCTATAGTAGGTACTCGAAAGATGAGTTCGTATGGGCGAGACTTTTGCAATCAATTGATCGAAGAGCTTCGAGTTCACAATCCCATCATCGTAAGTGGTTTTGCCTATGGTGTTGACATTTGTGCTCACAAAGCAGCCATAAAAAACAAACTACAAACAATTGCTGTACTTGCACATGGTTTGGATCAAATATATCCAAAAGTGCACAAAAAATACATCCATCAAGTCAATGAGAATTGTGGATTCTTAACTGAATTTTGGCACGATGAACCTCCGATTCGAGAACATTTTTTAAAAAGAAATAGAATTGTAGCAGGAATTTCAACAGCAACACTAATTATAGAATCGGCAGAAAAAGGGGGGTCTTTGGTCACTGCAGATATTGCGAACTCTTATGATAGAGATGTACTAGCATTGCCTGGAAGAACGACTGATACTTATAGCAGAGGCTGTAATCAGTTGATAAAAAACAACAAAGCACATTTGTTAAGCTCTGCAGAAGATCTTGTAAAAATATTGAACTGGGATCTTCAAAAAACCTCAAAACCTATTCAAAAAAAATTGTTTGTAGAACTGAATGCAACCGAGCAAAAAATTAACGATCAATTGCATTCAAAAGGAGCCTTATTGCTTGATGAATTGGCGATAGAATGTGCAATCCCAGTATTTCGATTGTCATCGATTTTAGTACAAATGGAAATGAAAGGGCTGTTGAAACCTTTGCCAGGAAAGCGGTTCGAATTGGTATAGCTGCAATCAATTTTTACAATCGTAGTCCTAAAAATTTTGATCAAAATGTACTTTTAAATAATTATGGGATCAACATGATTTTGAGAATCAATTTACAAATTGATAAAATGAAAACAGAAAAAATCCTTTATTTATTCCTATTTTTGGGAGAAATCAATAGTAAAGATGGCGATAGAAAAAAAATTGATGTCTAAAAAAAAACCCACATTTCTGGTGAGTGCAATGCTAGGAAAGTATTTGACACAATACAACAGAACAATAAAAATACCCATTTTTTACGATGATTTGCTGCGTTTTCAGGGCTCTATTTCAGTGTATGATAAGAACGATGAAGATACCCTTTGGGTTCGAACTTACTATTCTGATTTTGATCGAATAGAAATTGATAAGAGTTTAAAAAAAATATATACAATGTTGCATTCCGATGGTAATGATGCAACCCTACCTTATTTAAATGTAGATGGTATTGATTATTGTACGTTTGGGAATTCAAAGCCTTTTAGAATTAAAATCAGAAATATTTTAAATGATAATTACACCTATTTTTATGTAAAAAAAGCAGATGCTTCCCGTATTTATGGTTTAGAACTAGAACATATTTTGTCTCCTCATAATATGAATTTTTTAGTCTATAAAGACACCTTAATTGAAGAACACATTGCTGGAATTCCTGGAGATGATTTTATTAAGGATTTCTTGCCAAAATGTACAGAATCAGAAAAATCTCAAATAGCAAAAGAATTTATCAAATTCAAAGAACGTTGTTTGGTGCGCTTATTGGGCGATATGCGTTCATACAATTATGTGATTATTCCAACCCACGATTTTGATCAAATTATCTATAAAATTAGAGCCATCGATTTTGATCAGCAATCTTTTGAAGGGAATTTGAAAGTTTACAATTTACAGTTTATGAAAGAGAACTTTAAAATTGTTGAAATGGCAGGGAAAAAGTTGGACAACAATTCCATTCTTCAATATAAAATTGAAGAGCGTTCTTTTATGGCAAAAAGAATGATTGCTGCTCCAAGAAGAACTACTCGATTGATAAAATGTATGAAAAATGACACGATTTCTTACCCCGATAATATACAATTATTAAAAAAACAATTGATCAAATATGCAGGAGATGTGAAGTTTAAAGAATGCGAAAATATGGGTGAAATTTTGGAAACCATTCTCGATTTTGTAAAACGGAACTATTTAGATATTAGTAATAAATAGTCGTTTTAGGTATTTATTTCTTACTTCGAATACTTTCTATACCCACTGTCAATAGGATCAAACCACCTCCAATATAGGTATTGAAAGTGAGGGTTTCACTTAAAAAAACAATCGCTAATCCAATTCCGAAAATGGGTTGTAAGCTGCTAATAATTGTTGTTGTAGTTGCCGAAAAGAATTTAAGAGAATGCAACATCAAGCTATGTCCAATTGCAGTGGTGATAAGTGCCAATAAAAGGAGATATGGAAATTGATCTTGCAAGCCTGAAAGATCCATAAAAAACAAGGTAGGAATAAGCAAAATACTCACAATAACTGTTTGATAAAACATGAGCATTGTTCCGTTATAATTGACAACATGTTGTTTCAAGATCAAAATACGGATTGCATAACAAACGGCTGAAAACACTCCAAACAAAACTCCTTTTACTTGATTACTTTCAATATCGAATTCAGGAACTAGCAAAGAGAGTCCTGCCAATACCATCAGTCCCAAAATAAGATATATCGGATTGAACTTCACTTTTACAAACAAGGGTTCTAACAAAGCCGTTATGATTGGGAACGTATACAACGATAAGATACCCAGCGCAACATTGGAGAGTTTTAACGCATAAAAATAAGTAACCCAATGGGCAGTCATAAAAACACCACTTATAACAAACGGCAAGTATTCTTTTGAAGATTGGATGCTCACATCAATCTTTTTGTATCGACAGTAAGCATATAAAAACACCATTGCTAAAGAAGCCCGAAACCAAATAATAATTTCACTAGGAAGGGCTATGTATCTTCCTAAAACCCCAGAAGTACTGATGAATAGTGTTGCCAAAAGTAAACCTGACAGGTTTTTTAAATGAGAGTTGTTCATTAAATTTTAGACAAAATTTCTAATGCAGTTTTTACAGAATCGATTCGGATAAAGGTAATGATCAATCGCAAACCATTTTTGGTTTCTTTTTCTTTCATGACACAACTTTTTCCGTTTTGTTGCACATAGTTGAGCATCCTTGAAAAAGCATTTGTTTGATAAAAATCACTTTGCTGATTGCCTACAAAATAGCCAATCATTCTTTTTTGTTTTAAAACAATCTTCTCCAATCCGAGTTCTTTTGCCAGCCATTTAATTCTTACAGAGTTTAGGAGATCACGAACTTCATTAGGTACTTTTCCAAAACGATCTACAATTTCAGTTTCAAAAGTAACCAATTCTGTTTCAGTTTCAAGGGTTCCTAGTTTATTGTAGAGGCTCAATCTTTCGGTAACAGAATTCACGTAATCATCTGGAAATAAAATTTCAAAATCGGTATCAATTTGTACTTCTTTTACAAATTCTTTTGGTTGAGATTCATCTACAGGATAAAGTTCTTTAAACTCGTTTTCTTTCAATTCGTCAATTGCTTCTTTTAGAATTTTTTGATAAGTGTCAAACCCAATGTCATTGATAAATCCACTTTGTTCTCCACCTAATAAATCTCCTGCTCCACGAATCTCCAGATCTTTCATAGCGATGTTGATCCCACTTCCCAAATCGGAAAATAATACCAAGGCTTCTATTCGTTTTCGGGCATCATCTGTCATCATATGGTAGGGCGGAGTGATAAAGTGACAAAAGGCTTTTTTATTGGAACGACCAACTCTACCCCGCATTTGGTGTAAATCGGAGAGGCCAAAATTATTGGCATTGTTGATAAAAATGGTGTTTGCATTCGGAACATCCAATCCGCTTTCTACAATCGTTGTAGAGACCAAAACATCAAACTCATTATTCATAAATCCGAGCATCAATTCTTCCAATTTCTTGCCGTCCATTTGCCCGTGCCCTACATTGATTTTTGCAGCAGGAACTAATCGCTGTAACAATCCAGCTACTTCTTTGATGTTTTCTATTCTATTGTGAATAAAGAAAACCTGTCCTCCTCGCGAAATTTCATATGAAATGGCGTCACGAATGGTTTCTTCATGAAAGCGAATTACACTGGTATCAATAGGATGTCTGTTGGGTGGAGGTGTTTTGATTACCGATAAATCTCTCGCTGCCATGAGGCTAAATTGCAAGGTTCTTGGAATGGGAGTTGCGGTCAATGTGAGCGTATCCACATTTTCTTTTAGGGTTTTTAATTTGTCTTTTACAGCGACCCCAAATTTTTGTTCCTCATCAATAATTAATAATCCCAAATCTTTGAATTGAATTCGTTGATTAGTCAATTGATGTGTCCCTATAATAATATCTACGGCTCCACTATTGACTCCTTCAATTGCGGTTGTTTTTTGCTTTGCCGTTCGAAAACGGTTTAAATAGTCAATCTTAATTGGAAAATCTTTTAAGCGCTCAGAAAATGTTTTAAAATGCTGATATGCCAAAATTGTTGTGGGAACTAAAATGGCAACTTGCTTTCCATTATCAACTGCTTTAAAGGCAGCTCTGACTGCCACTTCTGTTTTTCCAAAACCTACATCACCACAAATCAAACGATCCATTGGTTGGTCTTTTTCCATATCGGTTTTTACATCTTGGGTTGCTGCAAACTGATCTGGAGTATCCTCATACATAAAACTGCCTTCCAATTCGTGTTGCATATGCGTGTCGGGACCAAAGGAGATGCCCTTTTGCAATTTTCTTTTGGCATACAACTGAATTAAATTAAAGGCAATGTGTTTGACTCTCGCTTTGGTTTTTTGTTTGATTTTTTTCCAAGCGCCAGAGCCTAATTTATATACTTTTGGGGCTTTTCCATCTTTTCCATTGAACTTTGAAATTTTATGCAGCGAGTGAATGCTCACATATAAAATATCTCTGTCTCCATATACCAACTTGATTGCTTCTTGTTTTTTACCTTCCACATCAATTTTTTGCAGTCCGCCAAATTTCCCAATTCCGTGATCCATATGCGTCACGTAATCTCCAATTTCTAGTTTGTTTAATTCTTGAAGGGTGATGGCTTGCTTTTTTGCGTAGCCATTTTTTAATTTAAACTTATGGTATCGTTCAAAAATTTGGTGATCGGTATAGCAAACCAATTTTGTATCAACATCGATAAACCCTTGATATAAAGGGAAAACGATGGTTTCGTAATGTACCTCTTGTTCAGCGTCATCAAAAATGTCATGAAAGCGTTGGGCTTGTTGTTCGTTGGCACAGAAAATATAATTGGTAAAACCCGCTTTGTGATATTCGTTTAAATCTGCAATTAATAGATTGAATTTCTTATTGAAAGATGGCTGAGGAAGGGTGTTAAAGGCGATTGAACTCTCCTGTATTTCGGGAGATAGTGTGTTAGAAATTTCTTTATTGCTGCCAAAATTAACTAATGAAAACTGCTGTAATTGCTCACGAATGAAGGTTCCATCACAAAATAATTCCAAGGGTTTTGCATGATTTATTTCTGAAGATAAATCGGCAAAAGCTATTGTTGCTTTTTTGAAAAAGGCATCCAAATGCTCTGTGAGTACATCGGTGTTTTTTGTAAAAATAACTGTTTTGGGCGCAATGTATTTTAAGAAGCTTTCACGGGTTTTAAGGTGGGTACTATCAGGTGTTCCTGAAAGTGTTTTGTTTTCGATGTTGGGAATAATTGCAATTTTTTGCAGTTTTTCTTTAGAAAGTTGTGTTTCTACGTCAAAACTTCGAATACTTTCCACTTCATCACCGAAAAATTCTATTCGATAAGGTTCGTTATTTGAAAAAGAAAAGACATCTATAATTCCACCTCTTACCGAAAAATCTCCAGGTTCAGTAACAAAATCAACCCTTCTGAATTTGTATTCAAATAAAATTTCGTTGACAAAGTCTAAAGACAGGCTTTCGCCAACAGTGATTTTTAAGGTATTTTTTTCTAACTCTTTTTTTGTGACCACTTTTTCAAATAAAGCAGTGCTATAGGTTACGATGATTGCAGGTTTTTTTCTAGAATTAATTCGGTTCAAAACCTCCGATCGCAAAAGTATATTGGCATTGTCTGTTTCTTCAATTTGATAAGGTCTTCGATAGGAACCGGGATAAAAAAGCACATTTTTATCTCCCAAAAGCTGCTCTAAATCATTCAAGTAATAGGCAGCTTCTTCTTTGTCATTAAAGATTAAAAGATAGGGTTTGTCTGTTTTTTTGAATGCCTCAGAAATGGCAAAAGACAACGAAGAACCCACCAAATTCTTAAGTTGAAGAGATTTGTTTTCTTGTTGAAGTGCTTTGATAATCTGCGAAACATTCGCAGATTCCTGATACTGATTTACAATGCTCTGCTTGCTCAACGAACTAAATTTTGAACAAATGTAAGTCTCATTTTGTAATATCTATACCATTTTTAAAATTTTATCGCATGAAATTACATCCATTTGTTTAAATATGATTTTGAAAACTTAATTTTTAGAGTAGCCTAAAAAATAATTTTTAACATTCAAAAAAAAGAAGTATTTTTGTTGCATGTTCACACAAACAGAAGAAAATTATCTAAAAGCCATTTTTCATTTAAGTGAAATTTCATCCAAAGGAATTTCTACCAATGCCATTGCTAATAAGTTAGCAACAAAAGCCTCTTCTGTCTCAGATATGATGAAGAAGCTTTCCGAAAAAAAGGTGATTGCCTACAAAAAATATCAAGGGGTTTTACTTACTGATTTTGGAAAAAAGACTGCGTCAAACATTGTTCGGAAACATCGATTATGGGAGGTTTTTTTGGTAGAAAAGTTGAATTTTTCTTGGGCAGAGGTGCATGAAGTAGCAGAGCAACTAGAACATATCAAATCGCCAAAATTAATCAATGAGTTAGATGCCCTCTTAGGGTTTCCGAAGCAGGACCCTCATGGAGATCCTATTCCAGATACCGAAGGGAAGTATCCTCAAATTGAAAAAAGACTCCTGTCAACGTTAAACGTTAATGAAAAAGGGATCTGTATTGGGGTACAAGATTCTTCCTCCGCATTTTTAGAGTTTTTAGACAAGCAAAACATTGCATTAGGAAACGAAATTAAAGTCATAGAAAAAGAGCCTTTTGATGGTTCCTTACAAATTCAAATCGCACAAAGAAAATTTTCAATTTCAAACAAAATAGCAACCAATTTATACATTCGATAAGATGAGTACATTTGATCAAGTAGTGGCATTTGCAAAAGTGCATCCCATTTTAGCAGCCTTATATGCATCTCTTTTTACATGGGGATTAACTGCCTTGGGCGCTGGTTTGGTATTCTTTTTCAAAAAATTGAATAGGGCCGTTTTAGACGGGATGTTAGGGTTTACCGGAGGGGTTATGGTCGCAGCAAGTTTTTGGAGTTTGTTGGCGCCAGCGATCGAAAATAGTCCAGGAGAAGGTTTTGTCAAGGTGTTGCCTTCTGCTATTGGTTTTGGTTTTGGAGCTTTGGCACTATTTGGGATGGATAAAATTTTGCCGCATTTACACATCAATTTTAAAGAAAATGAAGCAGAAGGTGTGAAGACAGAATGGCACAAAACCACCTTATTGGTTTTGGCGATTACCCTGCACAATATTCCTGAAGGTTTAGCGGTGGGAGTGTTGTTTGGAGCAGCCTCTACTTTGGTAGGTGTTGAGCAAACAGAAATGATCATCGCCGCAATTTCATTGGCCATTGGTATTGGAATTCAAAATTTCCCTGAAGGATTTGCTGTTGCAATGCCTTTAAGAAGACAAGGGATAAGTCGATTTAAAAGTTTTTGGTACGGACAGTTGTCGGCAGTCGTAGAGCCTTTTGCAGCAGTTTTTGGAGCCTTGGCAGTCTCGTTTTTTACTCCAATTTTGCCTTATGCATTGGCATTTGCAGCGGGTGCTATGATTTTTGTTGTCGTAGAAGAGGTAATTCCTGAAACACAAAGAGATCAATATACAGATATTGCCACACTTGGTTTTATAGGTGGTTTTATTGTCATGATGTGTTTGGATGTTGGACTCGGTTAAATCGAAATTTTTATTCTCTAGAAACTGAAAACTCTTTTAGCAATTGAGTTGATTTGAGATTTTTAGTCTGCCTACAAAAATTTATTTTAGGTAGAAAAACAATCACTTAATAGGATCTTTTGATTAAATTCGTACAATTCATTTCTAACCAAAAATTGTGCAAGAACCTTCAACTTTTCAAGTATACAATGCTTCTGCTGGAAGTGGGAAAACATTTACACTGGTCAAAGAATATCTAAAAGTTTTACTAAACTCCAATGATATTTTTCGTTTCCAAAAAGTTTTGGCAATTACATTTACCAACAAAGCTGCAGCAGAAATGAAGGAGCGTGTTTTGTACAATTTAGAGCTTCTTAGTGAAGGAGGCGAGAATGAATTGTTGCAGCTGATTTTGAAAGAGACAACCATTGAAAAGGGAGTGATTCAAGAGCGAAGCAAAAAGATTTTAGCGGTAATCTTACAAAATTATTCTGCATTTTCCATTACTACCATTGATAGTTTTACCCATAAAATCATCAAAACCTTTGCATTCGATTTAGGCTTGTCTTTAAATTTTGAAGTAGAAATGGATGCTGTTTCCCTATTGCATGAGGCCGTAGATGTTTTGATTTCGAAAATTGGAACAGACTCCAAATTAACCAAATTGTTGATTGATTTTTCTTTAGACAAAACTGATGATGATAAATCATGGGATATTTCTCGTGAACTCATTGAGTTTTCAAGAATTTTATTGAATGAAGAAGATACGATTCATTTTAGAGGTTTGTCAGATAAGTCGATTGGAGATTTTGCAGCGCTTAAAAAGAAGTTACACAACGAACAAGAAGAATTAAAAAAGAGGTTTAAAGAAATTGGCGATTCTGGTTTGGCTCTTATAGAAGGTGTTGGCTTAGATCACAAAGATTTTTATTATTCCCTCTTGCCCAAGCATTTTCTTACACTTTCTAAAAATTATGAAAAAGCCACATTTTTTGATGAAGGAAAACTAAAAGAGCGTATAGAGGAAGGTGTTTTTTATTCCAAAAATAAGCCTCAAGAAGTCATGAATAACATTGAGAGGATTTTACCCGAATTATTAGCCCTCTATACAAAATCAGAAACGGCATACCAGCAATTTATTTTGCGTAAGTTAGCTTTGAAAAGCCTTATTCCCTTGGCAGTTCTCAATCATATCAATGCAGAGTTGACCCATATTAAAGAGGAAAATAATATTCGATTGAATGCGGAGTTCAATCAATTGATTTCTGACAACATCAAAGATCAACCTGCGCCTTTTATATACGAAAGAATTGGCCAGAAGTTTATGCATTATTTTATCGATGAAATGCAAGATACCTCTGTCTTACAGTGGCAAAATCTAACTCCCCTTATCGAAAATGCGCTGGCACAAGAAGAGAGTAGTTTGTTGTTGGTTGGCGATGGAAAACAGGCAATTTATAGATGGAGAGGTGGAAAAGCAGAGCAGTTTATTGAGCTTGGTACCGAAGGTGAAAATGGTCAGAACCCGTTTCAAGTACCAAAAGAGATTAAAGAACTGGAAACAAACTTTCGGAGTTATTCTGAAGTCATTGGGTTTAATAATTTATTTTTTCAACACACGGCTCAATTTATACAAAATGAAGGGTATCAAAAACTTTTTCTTGATGGGAACAAACAGTTGGTGACTTCCAAAAAAGGGGGATATGTTCAACTCTCTTTTCTTGAAAAGGAGGAAGAAAAAGAAGCTGAGGAGCTTAAATATCCAAAGAAGGTTTTAGAAACCATACAAAATTTAGATCCACAATTTTCGTTGAGTGATGTGTGTGTGTTGGTCAGAAAAAAGAAGCATGGAGTGGCTGTTGCCAATTATTTATCCGAAAAGGGTATCGCAATTGTTTCCTCCGAAACTTTGTTGTTGACAAACAGTTCTAAGGTTAATTTTATCGTTCATTTTTTACAAATTATTCAGCATTCCTATGATAAAGAGACACTTCTAGAATGCCTTTACTTTTTGTATCATCATTTGAAAATTTCAGAAGGACAGCATCCATTTATAAGTAGGTGTATTCATTTAGAACTAGAACAGTTGCTAGAAGCGCTGAAGGTCTATGGGGTCTTTTTTGATCTTTCTAAATTTCATCAAAAACCCTTTTATGAAAAAGTGGAAGAGATTATTCGAAGCTTTCAACTGATTTCATCTTCTGATGCTTACGTTCAGTTTTTTTTAGATGTGGTGTTGGAGCAGCAAAGAAAAGGAACCAGTATTCAAGAGTTTTTAGATTTTTGGGAAGAGAAAAAAGACACGTTAAGTATTGTAGCTCCCGAAACTGAAAATGCAGTTCAAATAATGACAATTCATAAGTCGAAAGGATTGGAGTTTCCGGTGGTCATTTTTCCATACGATTTGGATATTTATCGACAGGTAAACCCAAAGGCCTGGTTGGACGAGTTGCCAGCGTCCTTTCTCAATTTTAAGGAGTTGTTGGTCGATTATAACAAATCTCTCAGTCGTCTAAATGACCGAGGAATGCAATTGTTCAATGCGCAAAAAGAAGCCTTGGAGTTGGATAATTTTAATTTATTGTACGTCGCTCTAACCAGAGCTGTTGAGCAATTGTACATTATTACAGAATACAACGTCAATAGTGCAGGTGAAGAAAACACCAATTTTTATGCGGGTATTTTTATTCGTTATTTAAAAGAACAGCATTATTGGCAAGAGGGAGTTTTTGAATACCGTTTTGGCGAACAGAAAAAATGGAGTGACCCAAAAGTGTCAAAAGAAAATACCGAAATTCAACAAGAATTTATTTCTACTTCTTTAGAAGAACACGATGTTTTGCTCTTGGCAAGTTCTTCAAAATTATGGGATACCTCTCAAGGAAAAGCAATTGATTTTGGGAATTTGATTCATGAAATGATGGCGAAGGTTGTTACCAAAAAAGATATAGAGAAGGTGGTCAAGCAGTACCTTCAAATGGGATATGTTTCCAAAAACGAATCTGTACAGCTCCAACAAACTCTTTTGAAAGTTGTTGAAAATGAAGAACTAAAAAACTTTTTTACAGACGAGGTCACTGTTTTTAACGAGCGAGAAATTGTAACTGTCGATAATCAAATTGTCATTCCAGACCGATTGGTTTTAAATGCAAAGAATGAAATGGTTATTATAGATTATAAGACTGGTGAGCCTTCAAAAAGTCATCATCAACAGGTTTTGAGGTATGCGCAAGTATTAAAGGCTATGAATTTTAGCATCTCAAAAAAACTATTGGTGTACATTAATGAAGAAATTGACACTGTTGAAGTATAGTCAAAAAAAATAAACTTTGTACCTTTGTAATTCAAAAATTCACATAAAATGTACGGAAAAATTAAAGATATCCTAAAAACGGAGCTACAAGAGATTCAAGATGCAGGATTGTACAAATCAGAAAGAATCATCAGTTCTTCTCAAGACTCTTCGATCCATATTATTTCGGGCGAGGAGGTTCTCAATTTTTGTTCCAATAATTATTTGGGTTTGTCCAATAATCCTGAGGTAATTCAAGCAGCAAAAGAAACGATGGATTCGCATGGTTTTGGGATGTCATCTGTCCGATTTATATGTGGGACACAGGACATTCACAAGCAATTAGAAAGCAAGATTTCTGAATTTTACACCACGGAAGACACGATCTTGTACGCTGCAGCTTTTGATGCCAATGCAGGTGTTTTTGAGCCGTTGTTTACCAAAGAGGATGCGATTATTTCAGACAGTTTGAATCACGCTTCCATTATAGACGGGGTTCGCCTGTGTAAAGCGGCTCGATATCGATACGATAATAACGACATGCAGTCTTTAGAAGCGCAGTTAATTCAAGCTAACAAACAGCAGCATCGTTTTAAGATTATTGTAACAGATGGGGTGTTTTCAATGGATGGGATAGTTGCTAAATTGGATGAAATATGCGATTTAGCGAATCAATATGATGCGTTGGTCATGGTTGATGAGTGCCATGCTACTGGTTTTATTGGCAAAACAGGAAGAGGAACGGTGGAGCTCAAAAACGTATTGGATCGGGTAGACATTGTTACTGGAACTTTAGGAAAAGCCTTGGGAGGTGCTATGGGAGGCTATACTACAGGGAAAAAAGAAATTATCGAAATTTTACGTCAACGCTCTAGACCTTACTTGTTTTCTAATTCTCTTGCGCCCTCATTGGTAGGAGGTGCGTTAAAAGTATTTGAGATGATTTCTAAAGACACCAGCTTGAGAGATCAATTGGAATGGAATACAACCTACTTTAGAACGGAGATGCAAAAAGCAGGATTTGATTTGGTGGGTGCAGATGCAGCCATTGTTCCTGTGATGTTGTACGACGCAAAACTGGCTCAAAAAATGGCTAAAATGCTGTTGTATGAAGGGATTTATGTGATTGGATTCTTTTTTCCGGTTGTTCCAAAAGAAAAGGCACGGATACGGGTACAATTGTCTGCAGCACACACGAAAGAGCACTTAGACAAAGCGATTTCGGCGTTTATAAAAGTGGGAAAGAAGCTTGAATTAATATAGATTTAGTATAAAAACGCTTTTTTTTTGATTTTTTTATAGAAATATCTTTGCAGATACATTATAACCTTGTATTTTTGTGCCTATATTAATAAGAACTTTAATTAAAAAAATTCGATAATGAAACATTTAAAATTAGCTGTGATAGCTTTATTCGTCTTCGCATTCGTTGGAAACGTTAGCGCACAAGATGACAACAATCCATGGGTAGTAGGATTTGGAGGGAATATAGTAGACTTTAACGGTGCTGGAAGTGACATTGGAAATCTAGTCAAAGACTTTGGAGGAACTAGTGATTTCAACTTCTTACCTTCTGTGTCAAGAATCTCTGTAGATAGATATTTAGAGAAAGGATTTAGCCTTCAGTTGGCGGGAACCATCAATACAATTGAAACTGTAAGAAGTTTGAATGATACTGACGAACTTTACCATGCAATTGATCTAAATGTAAAGTATGACTTAAACAAATTAGTAGGAGATACTTCTCAATGGTTTGATCCTTATGTATATTTAGGAGGGGGTTATACTACTTTTGGAGATCTTTCTAAAGGAATGTTGAACTTCGGTGGAGGTTTCAACACTTGGTTCAATGACAACTTAGGGTTGAACTTTCAAACGGGTATCAAAGATGATTTATCTAACGAAATACAATCTCACTTTCAACATTCTGTTGGTTTAGTTTTTAAATTTGGTGGAACTGATACTGACGGTGATGGTATCTACGACAAAAATGATGCATGTCCAGAAGAAGCTGGTTTAGCTGAATTTAACGGTTGTCCAGATGCAGATAACGATGGGATCAAAGATTCTGATGATGCATGTCCAAATGTTGCTGGTTTAGCTGAATTAAATGGTTGTCCAGATGCAGACGGTGACGGAATTGCAGATAAAGATGACATGTGTGTAAACGAAAAAGGAACGAAAGAAAACAAAGGATGTCCTGATACAGACGGAGATGGTGTTGTAGACAAGGATGATAAATGTCCTACTACAGCAGGACCAGTTGCAAATGCAGGTTGTCCTTGGCCAGATACAGATGGAGACGGAATCTTAGATAAAGATGACAAATGTCCAGCAGTAGCAGGTGTTGCCTCTGAAGGAGGTTGTCCTGAAATTATTTCAAATGAAGCTAGAATGGGTCTAGATTCTTTTGCAAAAACAATCTTATTCAAATTAGATAGCGATAGTTTCGTGTCAGGAATGTCTAAAAATTTAGACGAAATGGTAGCTATTATGAATGAGTTTCCACAAGCTGAATTTGCAGTTAGAGGATATACTGACACTACAGGTAGTGTATCAGGAAACTTAAAATTATCTGAAAAAAGAGCGAATGCTGTAAGAAATTATTTTGTGAAAAAAGGAATTAATGCTTCAAGATTAACTGCGAAAGGTTATGGTCAAGCTGATCCAATTGACACAAATAAAACAAGAGCTGGTAGAAAAAACAACCGAAGAGTTGAGGTAAAAGTTACCAACTAATTCTACAAATACAATCTTAGAAAAAGCCTCATATTTATATGAGGCTTTTTTAGTTAAAAAATTTTTTTAATTGTAATCAAAAAATTACCTTTGCACCTTGAAATAAAAGCTTTTCAGCTTTAAGAATTTAATTCATTTAATTAGATAAAAAAATGTCTACAACAATAGGAAAAATTTCTCAAATTATTGGGCCAGTAATTGATGTTGAGTTTAACACAGAGAATTCTGATTTACCTAAGATTTACGATTCACTTGAAATCACCAAAACTGACGGATCAATATTAGTTTTAGAAGTTCAACAGCACATTGGAGAAGATACTGTTCGTACCATTTCTATGGATGCTACAGATGGTTTAAGAAGAGGACAAGATGTAGTTGCTACTGGAAACCCAATTCAAATGCCGATCGGAAACGATATTTATGGGCGTTTGTTTAACGTAACAGGAAATGCTATTGATGGTTTAGGAGATTTGCCAAAGAAAGGGCAAGATGGATTATCTATACACAGATCTGCACCTAAATTTGAAGACCTATCTGTTTCTACTGAAGTTCTTTTTACAGGAATTAAAGTAATCGATTTGATTGAACCGTATGCAAAAGGAGGTAAAATTGGATTATTTGGTGGAGCAGGAGTTGGAAAGACCGTATTAATACAAGAATTAATTAACAATATTGCCAAAGGACATGGTGGTTTATCCGTTTTTGCAGGAGTAGGTGAAAGAACTCGTGAAGGAAATGATTTACTAAGAGAGATGCTAGAATCTGGAATTATCAAATATGGTGACGATTTCATGCATTCTATGGAAGAAGGAGGATGGGACTTGTCAAAAGTTGACAAAGCTGGAATGAAAGATTCTAAAGCAACATTCGTATTCGGTCAAATGAACGAACCTCCTGGAGCACGTGCACGTGTTGCGCTATCTGGTTTGACAATTGCAGAATATTTTAGAGATGGAGCAGGAGAAGCGCAAGGGAAAGACGTACTTTTCTTCGTTGATAATATTTTCCGTTTTACTCAAGCAGGTTCTGAGGTTTCTGCCTTATTAGGACGTATGCCATCGGCAGTAGGATATCAGCCTACACTAGCAACCGAAATGGGTGCAATGCAAGAACGTATTACTTCAACCAAAAAAGGATCTATTACTTCTGTACAAGCAGTTTATGTGCCTGCAGATGATTTAACAGATCCAGCACCAGCAACAACATTTGCGCATTTAGATGCAACTACAGTATTGTCTCGTAAAATTGCAGAATTAGGTATTTATCCTGCAGTAGATCCATTGGATTCTACTTCTAGAATTTTATCGGCTGAGGTATTAGGAGATGAGCACTACAATACAGCAACAGCTGTAAAAGAGTTGTTACAACGTTATAAAGAATTACAAGATATTATCGCCATTTTAGGAATGGAAGAATTATCTGAAGAAGATAAATTGGTAGTTCACAGAGCAAGACGTGTACAACGTTTCTTGTCTCAGCCATTTCATGTAGCTGAACAGTTTACAGGAATCCCTGGTGTTTTGGTAGATATCAAAGACACAATCAAAGGATTCAACATGATTATGGATGGAGAATTAGATAAATATCCTGAAGCAGCATTTAACTTGAGAGGTTCAATCCAAGATGCAATTGATGCTGGAGAAAAAATGTTAGCAGAAGCGTAAACTAAGTTGACAGTTGTCTGTGGGTCCTTTTCAATGATCTGCAAACAACGAACAACTAAAAACTAAACAACAATGTTTTTAGAAATTGTAACACCAGAAGCTATTTTATTTTCATCAGAAGTTGATTCAATTTTTGTCCCTGGAATTCATGGAGATTTTCAAATGCTGAATAATCATGCACCTATTGTTTCTGTTTTAAAAGAAGGAACTGTGAAAATTTACCTACACTCTCAAAAGCAGCTTCTCGCAGATGATTTAAAAGGAGCCTTAGCATTTCATCCTCAAGATGAGAAAGTAGTCACCTTAGCAATCCACTCAGGAACGCTTGAATTTAACGACAACAAAGCAATTATACTAGCCGATTAATTTCGCTATATATAAAGTATAAAAGCCTCAAAACAAGTTGTTTTGAGGCTTTTTTTATCTTAAAAAATCCTAATTTCCAGTTATCTTTATATTGTCAATTTGAAAAGTAGTCGTTATCCTGTCATCGTCTCCTTTATACCTAAAAGCGATGTGTACCTCTCCCGAGAGACAAGATAAATTATAACTTTTAAAAGGGCTTTATTGAATATCTTTTAGGAGCAATTGAATCGATTTTACACCGTTCCATTCATTTTCATCTAAGGTGTATGCAATGTCAAAATCATTTTGAATCACAGCGATTTTACTTCCTAAGTTGAACCCAATGGCATTGTAGGTTTTCGAGTCGGCGCTCGTGATGATGTTCAATTTTAAGTGGGTTTTATCGGCGCCCACTTGTTTGCCATACCCATTGTCTCTAACGGCAGTTGTTTTAAATATGGGTCTCATATTTTGTGGACCAAAGGGAGCCATTTGCTGTATAATTCTAAAAAATTTAGGACTTATTTCCGACAACTCAATCTCGGCATCAATTAAAATTTCGGGAGTCAATAATTCTTTGGGGATGGTTTTGCTAACGACTTCTTCAAATTTTGCTTTGAATTTCTCGTAGTTTTCTGGCAATAAGGTAAGGCCAGCAGCATATTTATGTCCGCCAAATTGGACTATAAATTCGTCACATTCTTGTAAGGCATTATATACGTCAAATCCTTTTACAGAGCGTGCAGAAGCTGCCAGATAATCGCCACTTTTGGTAAAAACCAAGGTGGGTCTGTAATAGGTTTCGATCAATCTTGAGGCAACAATTCCAATGACCCCTTTGTGCCAGTCTTCTTTAAAAACGACCGAAGTATATCGATTCTCTTCTTTCTGATCTGTGATTTGAATCAAGGCCTCATTTGTAATTTTCTTATCCAAATCCTTTCGGTCTGCATTAAAAATTTCGATGGCCGCAGCAAATTCAACTGCCGAATCAAAATCCATTTCGGTTAGCAATTCGACGGCATAGTTTCCATGCTTCATTCTGCCGGCTGCGTTAATTCTGGGAGCAATGATAAAGACCACATCTGTGATGGTTAGATTTTCTTTTTTGGTTTGATGAATAATTGCCTTGATTCCATTTCTTGGGGTCGAATTGATGACTTGCAAACCAAAATAGGCAAGGGTTCTATTTTCACCATTCATGGGTACAATATCTGCTGCAATTGCAGTGGCAACCAAATCGAGGTAAGGCACAAAGTCTGCAATGGTTTGCTGACGATTTTTTCCTAAGGCCTGAATTAACTTAAATCCTACTCCACAGCCACACAATTCGTCAAATGGATAGCTGCAATCGGTTCTTTTAGGATTTAAAACGGCAACTGCTTTGGGGATTTCTGGTCCCGGTTTGTGGTGATCACAGATGATAAAATCGATGTTTTTTTCTGAAGCATAGGCTACTTTTTCGATGGCTTTGATACCGCAGTCTAAGGCAATTATTAGGGGAAAATTATTGTCTTCGGCAAAGTCAATTCCTTTGATAGATACCCCGTATCCTTCTCCATAGCGATCTGGAATATAGGTCGATACATTTGTGTAGATCGTTTTCAAATAGGAGGATACTAAAGAAACGGCGGTGGTTCCATCAACATCATAATCGCCAAAAACCAAAATATTTTCATGGTTGTTGATGGCTGCTTCAATACGTGCTACGGCCCGATCCATATCTTTCATCAAAAAAGGATCGTGTAGGTCTTCTAAACTTGGACGAAAAAACTTTTTAGCCTCTTCGAAAGTTTTGATATTGCGTTGAAGTAAAATTTTTGAAATCGTTTTTTCTACCGACAAATCATCGGCGAGTTTTTTTATGTGTTTTTCCTCAATTTCTGGCTTTAAACTCCAACGCATTGCACTTTTTTTTGAATTTTATTCGTGTAAATGAATTGCGATCGTCATGTCTGCAAATTGTCGAAACATTTCCATGACGCCACAATATTTTTCTACCGATAAGTCGACTGCCTTATTAATTTTCTCTTCGTGCAACTCCTTGCCATAAAAGTGATACTCTACCAAAACCTTATGGTAAAACTTTGGGTGTTCTTCGGTCAGTTCACCCGTAACAACAATTTTAAAATCATCAACATTCACTCTCATTTTTTTGAGAAGAGAAACAACGTCCAATCCAGAACAGCCTGCCAGTGATGAAAGCATCAGTGCTTTGGGGCGATAGCTAATGCCTTGCCCTCCTTCTTCCTCAGGATTATCAATCAAAAGAGAATATCCACTGGGGTTATCAGATTCGAAAAGCATTTTCTCTTTCCAAGTTGTTGTAATTGTATTTGTACTCATATTGCTGTTTTTGGTGTTGTTTTTTAAAAGGATTGCAGTAAATTAGCAATCTTATTCATTTTTAAACTAAGAAATGTTAAAGGTAAAAAATAAAACCTTTTTTTTGTTATTTTTATTGAGTTGTCATTTTCTTTCTGCTCAAGTTGATACGCCTCCATCAATTACTGCTACAGGAAGACAGGCCTTTTGTAAGGGAAGTGCCATTACTATTGCCACAGATTTCACGATTACAGATCCTGATGATACAGGAATAGACGCTTTTTTTATTCAAATATCTTTGGGATATCAATCCAACTTTGATCGCTTAGAACTGTTGGGGACTCACCCAAGCATCCGTTCCTCTTGGAGTAGCAATGAAGGAAAACTGACTTTCAGGCCCCTTGTTTCTGGTACTGAAATTTTATTTAGTGATTTGGAGGCTGCTGTAAAAGCGGTCGTTTTCACTACTACAGCGACAATGATTGTCCCCGAGAAAAGTTTTTCGCTGTCTATTGATGATGCAAATTATTTACAGGCAACAGGTCATTTTTATAAATTTATTCCCAGTGTTTCTATCACTTGGGATGCGGCCAAAATAGCCGCTGAGAATAGCAATTATTACGGGCGTCAAGGGTATCTTGCTACTTTGACCAGTCAAGAAGAAGCCGATTTTGCAGGGAGACAAGCAGCGGGTTCTGGTTGGATTGGAGGAAGCGATGCTGAAAACGAAGGAGTTTGGAAATGGGTTACTGGTCCCGAAGCAGGAACTGTTTTTTGGAACGGAGCCGTAAATGGATCTACGCCCAATTATGCAAATTGGAATAACAACGAGCCCAACAATCAAGGAGATGAAGATTATGCACATATTACAGATTCTTCCATTGGAAGACCTGGCGCTTGGAATGATTTGGGCATCGCAGGAGGAGGAGGTTTGTATCAAGCAAAAGGATATATTGTAGAATATGGTATTTCAACTGACCTTCCTTTGAACATAGTAGCAAATACGAGTATCTATCTTCCAGAAATTTTAACTACTACAGGGGCGACTGTTTGTGATACAACTACTGCAACCATTTCGGTTACTCCAAGTGAAGGAACTGTTTTGTGGTTTGATGTTGCAACGGGAGGGAGCCCTGTGGGAACTGGAGTCGATTTTATCACTCCCGTATTGAGCAGTTCTACTACTTATTTTGCAACTGTTTCTGTAAATGGTTGTGCTACTTTAGACAGGACCCCAGTCGATGTTGTCATCAATCAAAGCCCAAGCATTACCAGTACTACAGAGGCGTTGATCTGTAGTGGGTCGGCAACCTTGAGCGCTACCGCTTCGGCAGGAGACATTCTTTGGTATGAGACGAGTACAAGCCTTAGCCCAATATTTACAGGAGCTGTTTTTGAAACCCCTTCGTTAAGTACTACCACTTCTTATTATGTCGAAGCTTCTGTTGGGAACTGTAGTTCTTCCATTCGAACTCAAATTACTGCTGTTATAGATGCGACCTTACCTCGTTTTGATTTAGAAAAAACACAATATTCTTTGTGTGAAGATATTGGCTTTGTAACCCTTTCCACCACAAACCCACAAGATAGCTATACCTATATTTGGACCAAAGATGGGCTTCCTTTTGCTGGAAACTCAGCAACGAATATTGTCACAAGTGCTGGTATATATGGTGTAAAAGCTGTTTCTATTGCAGGCTGTGAATCTTTAGAAAAAGAAATGGAAGTCATCCAATCTGCCATTGCGACCATTACACATGAAGATGTATTGATAAATGACAATTCGGAAAACAATTCGATTGAAATTTTAACCGATAATTTAGGGATCGGTAATTATGAGTTTGCCATGGATAACATTTTTGGAACCTACCAGCCTTCTCCGATTTTCGAAAACCTTTCAGTAGGGATTCATACACTTTTTATCAAAGAAACTAAGGGTTGTGGAATAGTTAGCTACCCGTTTTCCATTTTAAAGTACCCGAAATTTTTCACCCCTAATAATGATGGAATTCATGATTTTTGGAACATCAATGGAATGGTTTCGGGGTTTTATACAGAGGTGAAAGTGACGATATACAACAGATTTGGTCAAGTTTTGACTGTTTTAGACAATGCTCTATCTTCTTGGGACGGGACTTTTAATGGCAAAACACTGCCTTCGTCCAATTATTGGTTCTCAATTCAGGCCCTAGATACCAATGGTCGAAGAATCAATAGCACTGGTAATTTTAGTTTGTTGCGTTAACAGTTCGAATTCCAAATAAAACCCGATCTTTAACTTTTTAAAATAGACTTTTATGCCTTTAGTTACTCCGTTATCTGCAAATCACGATTTAGAAACCAAAGAATTGGCTACATTTTTTAATGAAACCTTAGGGTTTTGTCCGAATTCTGTTTTAACCATGCAGCGAAGACCCGCCATTTCGAAGGCCTTTATCAATTTGAATAAAGCAGTCATGGCAAATGAAGGGCGTGTTACTTCTGCCTTAAAAAGAATGATTGCATGGGTTTCGAGCAATGCCACAGGATGTCGATATTGTCAAGCACATGCCATTCGAGCTGCAGAACGGTATGGAGCGGAACAAGAGCAATTAGACAATATTTGGGAATACAGAACCCACCCTGCGTTTTCGGATGCAGAAAGAGCCGCTTTAGACTTTTCTTTGGCTGCGTCGATGGTACCCAATGCCGTAGATCAAACCATTCAAACCGCTTTAAAAACCCATTGGGACGAGGGAGAAATTGTAGAAATGTTAGGGGTTATCTCTTTGTTTGGCTATTTGAATCGCTGGAACGACTCTATGGGAACAACCCTAGAAAAAGACGCGATCGAAAGCGGAAACCAATATCTTGGAAAGCACGGTTTTGAGGTAGGAAAACACGTATAAGTCCTCCAACTCGAATTAAGCTTCCTGTATTTACAAGCACCCTTTCGGAATATTTTTAAAAAATAGAGAAAAGCAACCCATTCTAACTCCTGGTCTGCAGTACAGGTCTTGCGCCATTCTTTTGTTAGGCATTGTATCGAAAACATTATTTGCTTCCTAGGCTTGCTGCAGATTTTAGGGGCACAATGCGCCAAAAACCATCTCAATTTATAATCTAAGATTTATAAATCACTTAAATTTTTTACTGCAATAGCATTCTTGAATTTTACAGAGACCCTACTAAAAAAAATCTTTTCGACTTCTAGCACTTCATAGTGATCAATACAAATTTAAGTATGTTTTGTTTTTTACAATAAAATATTTAACTTGCATTGATAATTTATATAAACGCAACAGGGTTATGTAGTTGTTGTATAGAGCATTAAAACAGACGGCGTAAATAAAACTAAAAAATCGTATCTTTGGATTGTGGACAAAATTGGAGATATAGAGATTAGAGTTGTCGGTAAGTCAGGAAATTTAGAACTAAAACCCAACAACTATGATATTAGGCATATTGCAAGCATTTTGCAAAATGTCGAAGATTTGCTATACCCAAACTACAAGAAAGATAGACCAATAATAACCTACGATATTCAAGAAGGTTCTGTAAGACATATTTTTAAAACTCCTATTCAATATATTATAGGTTTTAGTGCAATTCTAGGTCAAATACAAGAGTCAAATTCTATTGACTTTTTGGATTTAAAAACTGCAAGAGCTATTGAAAACATTCAACAACTTGCTCAACAGAAGAACTATGAATTTCAATTCACAACTTCAATTAAAAAAGAAGTCGAACTTTCAATAAATTCAACTTCTCGTTTTTTTAGAACCGAAAATATTTGGGCAGATGCAGAGTTCTATTTTTACGGCATATTAAAAGATGCTGGTGGTAAAAGTAAAGCAAATATCCATATTGATACTGACGATTATGGTTACTTGGCTATTGAAACAGGACAGGATTTTTTAATGGAACAGGAAGAAAATCTATTATACAAGAAGTTTGGAGTTCGTGCAACGGGTAAACAAAATATGGAAACTGGTGAAATTGATACAAAAACACTTAAACTTGTAGAGTTAATTAATTACAATCCAAAGTTTGACTCTGATTATTTATCTTCTCTTATTTCAAAAGCAAAGAAAAGTTGGAAAGGAATTGACACAAATGAATGGTTAATGAATATGCGAGGAGGATATGAAGCATAGTGTACTTTTAGATACTAGTTTCTTCGTTAGGCTTCTCAATGACGAAGATACCTTACATGTTAATGCGAAAGGATATTTTCGCTATTTTTTGGAAAACGAAATCGGGTTAAAGGTTTCAACTATTTCGATAGCAGAGTATTGTGTAAAAGGTAAACTAGATGAACTTCCTTTAAGAAATATCCAGATTATCCCTTTTAATCTTGATCAAGCTAAAAGGACAGGAGAATTTGCAGAAGCGATTTTTGAAGAGAAAAAAATTACTAAAGAAAAACTTTCACCTAGAGCAATTATTCCTAATGACTCTAAACTATTTGCGCAGGCAGACATTGACAAATCTATTACACATTTTGTTACTTCTGACATTAGGTCAAAGAATACTTTTTCAGCACTTATAAAACATATAAACCCTAAGTTTGAAATAATTGATATATCCAGATCGCATAATGAAACATTTGGGATATTGGATTTACAATAATGAGTTACGCTCTACAACATTGTATAAGCGTTAATTGCTTCCTATCGTCAGCAACTACTCTTTTATTCAATTAGATAAGCTCAAGAAAATGAAATTCGAAAGTAAAAAAGATATATTATTTAGTATTATAATTCTAGGAATGAACGCATTTCTGATTGGAATAACAATCGTAGGAATAGCAAGCGGAGAAATGGAAAAACATGAGTATTGGACTATAATTCTGATTCCAGCTGTTGTTGGACTTCTCTTTTGGCTTTATTTCGGAACAAATTATGAATTATCTAAAGAAAACGGACTGGTTTACAGAAGCGGGCCATTTAACGGAAAAATAAATATTGACCGAATCACTGAAATTATAAAAGGAAAAACACTTTGGGTTGGATTTAGACCAGCGACTTCTAGAAATGGATTAATTGTAAAATATGATAAGTACAATGAAATTTATATAAGTCCAAAAACAAATGAGTTGTTCATTGATAAAATATTGGAACTGAACGAGAAAGTAAAAATTACGGAATGAAAATCCTATCTTCAACAATGGCAACCCTCACAGAAGCGCCTCTCTAAAAAATGAAAAACAAAAAAATCCGTTAGAAATTTTCTAACGGATTTTTAATAGGTCACACGAAAAACGCTTGTTTTTCGATGCGGTGGTTTACATCATTCCTGGCATTCCACCTCCCATAGGAGGCATTCCGCCACCCGCAGGAGCAGCTTCTTTAATGTCAATTAAAGCACACTCTGTGGTCAAGATCATTCCAGCAACAGAGGCAGCATTTTCTAAGGCTACACGAGTTACTTTTTTAGGATCAATAATTCCTGCTTTCAGCATATCCACATAAATATCAGATTTTGCATCATAACCGAAATCTTTTTTTCCTTCCAATACTTTGTTCAAGACTACGGAACCTTCACCACCAGCATTTGCAATAATAATTCGCAATGGAGCTTCGATGGCTTTGTTGATAATTTGTACCCCCGTAGTTTCGTCTAAATTTTCGGTAGTAATTTTTGTCAAAGCGTGTTTTGCTCGAACCAAAGCAACTCCTCCACCTGCAACAATTCCTTCTTCAACAGCGGCTCTTGTAGCATGTAAAGCATCGTCTACACGGTCTTTCTTTTCTTTCATTTCTACTTCTGAAGCAGCCCCTACATATAAAACAGCAACCCCGCCAGCCAATTTTGCCAAACGTTCTTGTAGTTTTTCTTTGTCATAATCGGATGTTGTAGTTTCTATCTGTGCTTTAATTTGATTTACTCTCGCTTTGATATCTGCGGTATTTCCAGCACCATTAATGATGGTGGTATTGTCCTTATCGATGGTAATGGTCTCTGCAGTTCCCAACAAATCTAAGGTGGCGTTTTCTAATGAAAAACCTCTTTCTTCAGAAATGACAGTTCCTCCAGTTAAGATTGCGATGTCTTCTAACATGGCTTTTCTACGGTCTCCAAATCCTGGTGCTTTTACAGCAGCAATCTTCAATCCACCACGTAATTTATTGACTACTAAAGTTGCCAATGCTTGTCCGTCTACATCTTCAGCAATAATGACCAAAGGTCTGCTAGATTGCGCAACGGGTTCTAAAATGGGTAGAATTTCTTGTAAGTTAGAAATCTTTTTGTCAAATAATAAAATATATGGATTTTCTAAGTCAGCAATCATTTTATCTGCATCGGTCACAAAATATGGAGACAAATAGCCTCTGTCAAACTGCATTCCTTCTACAACGTCTACATAGGTTTCCATTCCTTTTGCCTCTTCAACGGTAATCACACCTTCTTTGCCTACTTTGGTAAAAGCTGTTGCAATAAGTTCACCAATGGTATTGTCGTTATTTGCAGAAATAGCAGCAACTTGTTTTATTTTTTCTGAAGAGTTTCCTACTTTTTGAGCCTGTTTTTCTAGGTCTGCAATAATCGCAGCAACCGCTTTGTCGATTCCACGTTTCAAATCCATCGGATTTGCACCTGCAGCAACATTTCTCAATCCTTCATTTACAATTGCTTGAGCAAGAACGGTAGCAGTTGTAGTTCCGTCTCCTGCCAAATCGTTGGTTTTAGAAGCAACTTCTTTCACCATTTGAGCCCCCATGTTTTCAAGCTCATTTTCAAGCTCAATTTCTTTTGCTACAGAAACCCCATCTTTGGTTACTGTTGGCGCTCCAAATGCTTTCGAAATAATCACGTTTCGACCTTTTGGTCCTAAGGTTACTTTTACTGCGTTTGCCAATGCATCCACTCCACGTTTCAATCCGTCACGAGCTTCAATATCAAATTTTATATCTTTTGCCATTTTGTTTTTTAATTTAAAGTTCCAAACTTAAAAAAGAGTTGTTGGAACGGTTGTTTTAATAGTTTGATCAATAAAAAATTAAATAATTGCAAGAATATCAGATTCACGCATCATTAAATAATCCGTTCCTTCCAATTTTAATTCTGTTCCACCGTATTTACCATACAAAACAGTATCCCCAACTTTTACAGTTAAAGGTTCGTCAATTTTGCCATTTCCAACAGCAACGACGATGCCCTTTTGAGGTTTTTCTTTTGCGTTATCTGGAATGATTAATCCAGAAGCCGTTTTTGTTTCTGCAGGCGCAGGTTCTACAAGAACTCTGTCTGCTAAAGGTTTAATGTTTAATCCCATAATGATATATTTAATTGGTTAAATTTTATAGGTACCTAAGAGTCAGAAATGATGCCAATTTGTGATAACTGACAAGATTACTAATTCTCCTTTTGAATCGGTATAATTTTTATAAAAAAAATGCCAACGTGTCATTTACGTTGGCATTTCTATATGATTCACAAAAAGATTACTCTTCGTTCTCTGTTGTTGTTGGAACTACGGGTGTTGGTGTGGTAGATTCGATACCGTCTAAGGTATTTTCTAGTTTAAATTCACGATCACCACTTCTATCAATTGAAAAATTTGATAATAAAATTAACGCAAACATTGCAATTGCCAAAGTCCAGGTTGTTCTGTCTAAGAAGTTATTTGTGTTTTGCACGCCTCCTAAAGATTGTGCTCCACCACCACCAAATGATGAAGATAATCCTCCGCCTTTAGGGTTTTGTACCATCACTATTAAAATTAAGATCACGGCTACCAATAATATGATACCTAAAAATACGTTATAACTCATGATTTATTTTTTTGTAAAGTTTGAATTCTTTTAATTTGGTCTGCAAAGAAACCACTTTTTTCTGGATATTTCAAACTTAAAATTTTATAAGCTTGAATTGCATTTTCGTATTTTTTTTGTTCTAGGTATACTTTGGCCAAAGTTTCGGTCATCAAAGAGTTTGAAGGCTCATTTTTGGAGACCAAAACAGTCATATTTTTATCTTTTTCAACCGGGACAATTTTTGGATTTTTTTCGATGAAACGGTTGATTATTGAAGTTTTTGAGACGGGTGCTACCTCCTTTTTCGGGGTTCTTTCAATCGGCTTTGCTGAAGACAATTGAAGCCATTCGCTGAAAGAATGTTTTTCTGAACTTGAAAAAGACAAGGGCTTCCCAAGACTCAACTCTTGTTCAGGCTCTTTTAAGAGCTCCTTTTCTGGAGTTATGGGTTCAACACTGAGGACGGGTGGGTCCATCAAAAGTGTTTTTTCATTTTGAGGAAGAACAGCTTTTTGAATTGTATTGAAAGAGGTCGATGTGATAAAGTCGAACAAAACAGTTCTGTCGGTGGTATGTGCCGCAGTAATTTTTAATTCGTTATTGTATTTAAAACTATCTTGATTTTTTAATGCTTTTAAGTACAAGCCTCTGGCCGATTGAAAATACGGATAGCGTTTGACTATTTTTTTTAGCGCCTGGGTTTCTTCCTGTTGAATGATCTCAGGATTTTTTAAAATCGATATGAATTTTTCTGTTACCAATCTCCTAAAGCTGCATTAAAGATATCTTGATGTATCCGTTCTAAAATTTCGTCCAAAGCAGCTTCTAGAATTCCTCCAACCAATTGTTGTGAAGCTTCAAAATCGGAATAAAATGAGAACACTTTTTCGAAATCTTTTTCTTCGTCCAATTTGTTATAAAAACGCACATTTACCGATACTGTCAATCTGTTTTGAGCAGCAGTTTGTTGTGCTGTCGCACTCATTGGGATGATTCGGTAACCAGTAATTTCTCCTTCCAAACGCAAATCTGCATTCTCGTTGTTCACTAAGGTTAAGTTTGTTTGACGCAAAAACAATTCTTGCAGTTCGGGGGTAAATCGCTGACTTAAAGTAGGCTCTACTAAGGTTGCTTCGTTTCTGAAAAAACGTACCTGTAGGGTGTCTGCATCTGTGGTTGCTCCAGTAAATGAATACGCGCCACAAGCAAGCATCAGTAGTGAACTGACTGCGAAGAATAATAGGGAAAGTGTGTTTTTCATATCTAAGAGGTTGAACTTACAAATCGTACTGTTTAATTTTTCGATACAAGGTACGTTCAGAAATACCCAATTCTTTAGCGGCTAATTTACGTTTATTGTTGTTTTTTTCTAATGATTTTCTAATCATTTCGATTTCTTTGTCTTGTAAAGATAAAGATTCGTCTTCTTCAATAGTCTCAATAAAATCATAATCTTTTTCTGCAGAGGTACTTTGAGGAATTTTTAAGACCTCAAAATCTTGCGTATCGATTTCTTGATCTGCATATATTTTTTTGATTAAGTGACGATTTTGCTCTTCCACTTTTTCGATGTCTCCAGTTTTCATTAACTCTAGAGTCAGTTTTTTCAAATCGTTGATGTCACTTCGCAAATCAAACAATACTTTGTACATAATGTCTCTCTCGTTGGAAAAATCATTTTTAGAGTTTCTACCAATGATTGCTGGTAAATTCGTATTGTAATTGGGAAGATACTGTATGATTCTTTCAGCAGTAATCAAACGATCTTCTTCAACAACAGAGATCTGTTCTGCGATATTTCTTAACTGACGAATGTTTCCTGGAAAGCGATAACTCATCAATAATTTTATGGCATTATCATCCAGTCGAACGGTTGGCATGCGGTATTTTTCAGCAAAATCAGAAGCGAATTTTCGAAACAACAAATGGATGTCTCCATTTCGTTCACGAAGTGGTGGCAAAGGAATTTCGATAGTGCTTAGTCGATAAAATAAATCTTCTCTAAATTTTTCCTTCGCAATGGCTTCTTGCATGTTTAGATTGGTCGCTGCGACAATCCGAACATTTGTTTTTTGGACTTCTGAGGAACCTACTTTTAAGAATTCTCCATTTTCTAAAACCCGTAACAATCGAACCTGGGTGGTTAAGGGCAATTCTCCTACTTCATCTAAAAAGATGGTTCCACCATCGGTGACTTCAAAATAGCCTTTTCGTGTAGTTGTAGCTCCTGTAAAGGCTCCTTTTTCATGACCAAATAGTTCGCTGTCTATGGTTCCTTCTGGTATGGCACCACAGTTTACTGCGATGTATTTTGCGTGTTTTCTATGAGATAAAGAATGAATGATTTTTGGGATATTTTCTTTACCAACACCACTTTCTCCAGTCACCAATACAGAAATATCTGTTGGGGCAACTCGTATGGCTTTTTCCAATGCACGGTTCAGGTGTACATCGTTCCCAATTATGCCAAAACGTTGTTTTGTTGTTTGTAAATTCTCCATTTTATAGCGTTTAAAAGGTGAACGTTAAAATGCCTTAAAGATTTTCAGCATTTTACGGCATTACCTCATCACTTAATCTTAATTATTTTCAGAATATCCAACTACAGTTCCTCTCAAGGTTGCAGAGGTGCAGTCTTCTACTTTTACCATTACAAAATCGCCCAATTGATAGCTTCCTTTGTCAAAAACAGCCACGGTATTTTGTGTGTTTCTTCCTTTCCATTCATTGGGGTTTTTCTTAGAAGTTCCTTCGATTAAAAATTCTTCTGTTTTCCCCAAATGTTGTTGAGTTCTGAAGAGTGCGTGTTCTTGTTGCAAGTCGATGACCTCTTGCAAACGACGTTTTTTCACTGCTTCAGGCACATCATCATTCATTTTATTTCCAGCCAATGTACCCGGTCTTTCCGAATAGGTAAACATAAATCCAAAGTCGTATTTTACGTATTCCATTAAGGCCAAGGTATCTTGATGATCTTCTTCTGTTTCTCCACAAAAACCGACAATCATGTCTTGTGACAAAGACATCTCTGGAACAATCTTATAAATATTGTCAATCAATTCCATATATTCTTCACGAGTATGTTGCCTGTTCATTGCTTTGAGCATGGCATTACTTCCACTTTGTACGGGTAAATGTAGGTACTTGCAAATATTTTTGTGTTTGGCCATTACATGAATAACGTCTAAGCTCATATCCTGCGGATTTGAGGTTGAAAAACGAAACCGTGTTTTTGGAAATTTTGTCGCACACATGTCTAGCAGTTCTGCAAAATCTACAGCGGTTGCTTGTGCGATTTCTGATGCTTTTTTAAAATCTTTTTTCAATCCACCGCCAAACCATAAAAAACTATCTACGTTTTGTCCAAGAAGAGTGATCTCTTTATAATTTGCATCGACCATCGATTGAATTTCTTCTAAAATACTCTTTGGATCCCTGCTTCTTTCGCGCCCCCTTGTAAAAGGAACGACACAAAAAGTACACATGTTGTCGCATCCACGGGTAATAGAAACAAAGGCTGTAACCCCATTTGTGTTTAATCGTACTGGGGAGACATCGCCATAGGTTTCATCTTTAGAAAGGATGACGTTTACTGCATCTCTTCCAGAGGCTACTTCGTGCAATAAATTGGGTAAGTCTTTATAGGCATCGGGACCCACGACCAAATCGACAATTTTTTCTTCTTCTAAAAATTTTTCTTTCAAACGTTCTGCCATACAGCCCAAAACACCGACTTTCATTTTCGGATTGATTTTTTTTACGGCATTGTATTTTTGCAAACGACGTCTTACAGTGGTTTCAGCCTTTTCTCGAATAGAGCAGGTGTTTACCAAAACCAAATCGGCTTCTTCTAAGATCTGAGTCGTGTTGTAACCTTCTTTGTCTAAGATGGATGCTACAATTTCACTGTCATTCATATTCATTTGGCAGCCATAGCTTTCAATGAATAATTTTTTAGTATTTTCTGTTTTATTTTCGGTTACAAGAGCTTTCCCCTGTATTCTTTCGTCGATGATTTTTTCTTCTAGCTCCATGTCTCAATTTTCATTTTAATGGTAAGCAAAGATACAACCAAAAACTAAATTTTATGACACATTGGCAGAAAAATACGGTGGTAGATTGTTCCAATATTTTCTAAAAAGGAGACAAAAAATAGGGAATTAAAAAAAACTGCCTACTTTTGCAGTCAAAAATAGCACAATTTAGATTGTGATTATTACGAAAAAAGAAAGATACATGGCAAAGAATTTAGTAATTGTAGAGTCGCCTGCAAAGGCAAAAACGATAGAAAAGTTTTTAGGGAAAGGCTTTCAAGTAGAGTCTAGCTATGGCCATATCGCAGATTTACCTTCCAAAGAATTAGGGATTGATGTTGATGGAGATTTTAGTCCAAAATATATTGTCTCAGATGATAAAAAGGCAGTTGTAAAAAAATTGAAAGCTCTGGCAAAAAAAGCAGACATGGTCTGGTTAGCTAGTGATGAGGATCGAGAAGGAGAAGCAATTGCATGGCATTTAAAAGAACAATTAGATTTACAAGAAGCGAATACCAAACGGATTGTTTTTCATGAGATTACGAAGAATGCAATTTTAAAAGCGGTAGAAAATCCGAGAGATATTGATTACAATATGGTCAATGCCCAGCAAGCGCGTAGAGTTTTAGATCGTTTGGTTGGATACGAATTGTCTCCTGTATTGTGGCGAAAAGTCAAAGGAGGTTTGTCGGCGGGAAGGGTACAATCTGTTGCCGTTCGTTTGATTGTAGAAAGAGAAAGAAGCATTCAGGAGTTTACCGCGGAAGCACATTATAAGGTCATTGCAGAATTTTCGAATCTAGAAGGCAAGAAGTTCAAAGCGACCATTCCGAAGAATTTCAATACCAAAAAAGCAGCAGAAGAATTTTTAAATTCTTGTGCAAAGGCTGATTTTTCTATTGCCGATTTGACAAAGAAACCCGCAAAGAAATCACCAGCAGCGCCTTTTACAACTTCTACATTGCAACAAGAGGCCTCTCGTAAATTAGGATTTCCAGTAGCCAAAACCATGCAGGTAGCACAACGTTTGTACGAAGCGGGTTTGATTACTTATATGAGAACAGATAGTGTCAATTTATCTGTTGATGCAAGAAATGCTGCCGAAGAAGAAATTACCAATTACTACGGAAAAGAATTTAGCAAACAACGTGTTTTTAAATCCAAAGCAAAAGGAGCTCAAGAAGCTCACGAAGCCATTCGTCCTACCAACATGAAAATGCATATCGTAGATACCGAATACGACCAAAATAGATTGTACGATTTAATTTGGAAACGAACCTTGGCCTCTCAAATGAGTGATGCACTTCTGGAACGTACCAATGTGAAAATTGAAAACACCAATAATGAGAAAATTTTCACAGCCAATGGAGAAATGATCAAGTTTGAAGGCTTTTTGAAAGTATATTTAGAGGGTACCGATAATGAAGATGAAGAGCAAGCAGGAATGTTGCCAAATTTAAAAGCGAAGGATCCATTGACATACACGTTCATCAATGCAACAGAGCGTTTTACCAGTCCGCCCTATCGATTTACCGAAGCTTCTTTGGTCAAACAATTGGAAGAACTCGGAATTGGGCGGCCCTCAACCTATGCACCTACAATTTCTACCGTGCAACGTAGAGGCTATGTAGATAAAGGGCAGAACGAAGGTGTAGAAAGAAATTATCAGCAATTGGTGTTGGCAGAGGGAGCCGTAAAAACCCAAACACTAACCGAAAAGACAGGGTCTGATAAAAACAAATTAGTTCCAACCGATATAGGAAACATTGTCAACGATTTCTTAGTGGCAAATTTTTCTACGATTTTAGATTTTGGATTTACAGCCAAAGTAGAATCTTCTTTTGATGATATTTCTGAAGGGGAAGAAAACTGGACAGAAATGATCAAAACCTTTTATGGAGAATTTCACGATACTGTCGAGCATGTCAAGGAAAATGCAGAAAGAGAAAGTGGAGAACGAATTTTAGGGAAACATCCCGTTTCTGGAAAAACCGTCTTAGTCCGATTGGGAAAATTTGGCGCAATTGCTCAAATTGGAGCTCCCGAAGACGAAGAAAAATTGTTTGCAAGTTTAAATGTAGATCAAAATTTAGGAACCATTACATTAGAAGAGGCTTTAGAGTTATTTTTATTGCCAAAAACCTTAGGCGTATATGATGGTGAAGAAGTGATCGTTTCCAATGGTCGTTTTGGCCCCTATATTCGTTTTGGAAGCTTATTTGTTTCTTTAGAAAAAGGAGAAAATCCGATGGAGGTAGATTTGCCAAGAGCCCAAGAATTGATTGTTGCAAAACAAAAAGCAGATGCTCCTATTGCATTTTATGAGGAGTTGCCTGTTCAAAAAGGTGTGGGTCGCTTTGGACCTTTTATCAAATGGAATTCTATTTTTATCAACGTGAATAAAAAATACGATTTCGACAATCTTAGCAATGATGATATTATTGAATTGATAGAGATTAAAAAACAAAAAGAAATCGACAAAGTAATTCACAACTGGGAAGATGTGGGGATTCGAGTAGAAAAAGCAAGATGGGGAAGATTCAATGTTTTAAAAGGGAAAATTAAGATAGAACTTCCTAAAACAACTGCCATTGAAAAGCTTTCAAAAGAAGAAGCGGTAAAAATGATTGAGGCAAAAACGCCAAAGAAAAAACCCGCGAAAAAGAAAACAACGACCAAAAAAGCAGTGAAAAAGAAATAATTTTGTCAGTATCTTGTATCTTTACTTTTAATAATAAATTATGAACACAGACTTTTTGTCTCCTATAGAAGAATCGCTAGTGGCACAATTGGTGTCGCAATCGCCGTTGTCCTTAGGTCAAAAAGTTAAAATTCATTCTCAAAAGGAAGGTATTCCCGATTTGGAAAATGTTCAAATCGCAATTTTGGGAGTACAAGAAGATCGAAATTCTCAAGACAATTTTGGTTGTGGAGAGCATTTAGCTTTTATCCGTGAGAAATTGTATGGATTATTTCCTGGAAATTGGCATACAAATATTGTCGATTTAGGAAATGTATTAAAAGGAAATGCGGTTTCCGATACCTATTTTGCAGTATCAGAAATCATCACTTCTTTGCTAAAGAAGAATATTATTCCTGTAATTATCGGAGGAGGGCAAGACATTACTTACGTAAATTATAGAGCCTATGATGCTTTAGAACAAACCGTAAATATTACCGCTGTAGATAGCCGATTTGATTTAGGAAGCCTAGAAGATGAGTTAACTTCACAGTCCTATTTGAGCAAGATTATCATGCAAGAGCCTAATAATTTATTCAACTATTGCAATGTGGGCTACCAAACTTTTTTTAATTCACAAGAAGAAATTCAGCTTTTAGACCAGTTGTTTTTTGACGCACACAGATTGGGTGAGGCAAAAGATCTCGAGCGTATTGAGCCCGCTTTTAGAAACGCAGATATTGTTTCTATTGATATTGGTGCGGTTCGACAAAGTGAAGCACCCGCAAACAACAATGCCTCACCCAATGGTTTTTATGGAGATGAAATTTGTGCAATTTCTCGCTATGCAGGAATCAGTGATAAGGTTTCTTCTTTTGGAATTTACGAGTACAATTCTCAATACGACACCAATCATCAAACAGCACATTTGATAGCACAAATGATTTGGTATTTTATTGAAGGAGTCAATTCTAGAGTTCAAGATTATCCGTTTACAAGAAAAGAAGACTATCAAAAATTTACAGTTTTATTGGAAGATGATGATCCGCTCACCTTTTATAAAAGCCATAAAACAGGAAGATGGTGGATCGAGATAAAAATTTTATCAGATAATAAATACAAAAGGCATGCGTTAATACCATGTACTCATCAAGATTATGTAGATGCCACCAAAGAGGTCATTCCTCAAAAATGGTATAAATCGATGCAAAAATTGATGTAACATAGAAAAAATACAGTTACCGTTAAATTGCATCACAAGATTGTTTTTTAACAAAAAAAATAATAGGTTTACAGACTTTTTAGTTAAGATATTTTATAATATGAAGAAAGCAGCAATATTTGCACTCTTAATAACAGTTTTTTACAGTTGCGGTTCTAACGATAGAGGGGAACTTGTAGGGGTAAAAGCAAAGAAAAAATGGTTTTCAGAAAAACCTCACGGAATGGCTTTAATTCCTGGTGGATCTTTTACCATGGGAAAACAGGATGAAGATATTATAGGAAAATTAACGACTCCCACTAAAACAGTAACCGTTCGACCCTATTATATGGACGAAACTGAAATCACAAATAGTGAATACAAACAATTTGTGGTTTGGGTTCGAGACTCTGTTACACGAACAAAATTAGCCAATCAACAAGAGTTTGCTGCGATGTCTACTACACCCGACCCTGATGGAGGTGCCTTGTCTGGGGGGATTCACGATTATGCCTATGCAACAGCAGACACTACCGATGCGACACCTTATCAAAAGTACATGTATGAAAACTACTATGAATTTGATACCATCAAGCCGTTGAATTGGGATCAAGATCTTGTTTGGAACCGGGAAGATTTTCCTGATCTTGATTATGTAGAAGTGATGGACTCTCTATACATCCCCAGAGAAGATGCGGTTGCAGGACTCCGAACCTTTAATACAAAGCTTTTAAAATATCGATATTCTTGGTTTGATAAAAATAATGCTGCCAAAAAAGGAGGGAACCGTAAAGATTATGTAATCAAAGAAGAAGTTCTTATTTATCCAGATACTACCGTATGGATCAAAGATTTTAATTACTCCTACAACGATGCCATGCATCAAGATTATTTTTATCATCAAGCCTATGGAGATTATCCTGTAGTTGGAGTCAATTGGGGGCAAGCAACTGCCTTTTGTAATTGGAGAACCAAGTATAAAAACGATTATTTGAAAACCAAAAAAGCAGCATCTGTACCAGTGTTTAGATTGCCTACAGAAGCAGAATGGGAATATGCAGCTCGTGGTGGATTGGAATTTGCAACTTATCCTTGGGGGAGTGGAAGTGCAACCAGCGATCAAGGCTGTTTCTTGGCAAACTTCAAACCTGTAAGGGGAAATTATGCGGTAGATGGTGCCTTGTACACTATGGAAGCAAAATCGTTCAATACAAATGACTATGGTTTGTACAACATGGCTGGAAACGTTTCTGAGTGGACCAATACAGCATACAACTTATCTTCTTATTATATGGCTTCAACAATGAATCCGAACGTAGAAGATCGAAAAAATAAACGAAAAATTATCCGTGGAGGATCTTGGAAAGACGTTGCATACTTCTTAGAAGTGGGGACCAGAGACTTTGAATATGCAGATACTGCAAGAAGTTATATTGGTTTTAGAACCGTACAAGATTATATCGGAGATATCAACAAATAAATTAAAATAACCTCAACAACAACGATTAAAGTAGAATATTATGGCACAGTCAAGAGCTTACAAAAAAAGAATGAATTTCGTATATGGAATGGGAGCAGCAATTGTTATTATTGGTGCACTGTTTAAAATTCAGCATTTATCCTTTGGATTTATCACAGGAGGTTTTATGTTAACAATTGGATTGGTTGTAGAAGCCTTGGTTTTTGCAATCTCTGCATTTGACCCACCAGAAGAAGAATTAGATTGGTCAAAAGTATATCCAGAATTAGGGGGAGGTACTGCCTCAGAAAAAGAGCAAGATGTAGAAGGATTGTTGTCTCAAAAATTAGACAACCTATTGGCAGAAGCTCAAATAGATTCAAAGTTGATGGAAAGCTTAGGAGCCAGTATGAAAAATTTTCAAGGAGCTGCAGAAGGATTGTCTGCTGCTGCAGAATCTATTTCAGCGACCAACAAATACAACGAACAAGTTTCTATGGCTGCAACGCAGATGGAGTCTTTAAACGGGTCGTATAAAGTTCAATTGGAGAGCTCAAACTTACAAGCAGAATTAAACTCATCAGTCGTAGAAAATACAGAAAAATTAAAAGAGCAAATGGATTCTTTAGCAAAGAACTTGGAGTCACTCAATGGAGTCTATGGTGGAATGCTTTCTGCGATGTCAAATAAATCATAATTAGTTCAATTTATAACGAACGTTCACTAAAAAAAACTAATTAGAATGGCAGGAGGAAAAATGTCTGCAAGACAGAAAATGATCAACCTAATGTACTTGGTGTTTATTGCAATGTTGGCAATGAATATGAGTAAGGAAGTGTTGTCCGCTTTTGGATATACGAATCAAAAGTTGGAAGATAATAATGTGTCGACAACAAATAAAAACAATGCTGCGTACAGCAATTTACAAACCAAAGCTTCAGAACAAGGAGCAAAGTTTGGGGCATTGAATGCCAAAGCATTGAAAATTAAGGAATATTCAAACGAGTTTTATAACTATGTAGAGGAATTGAAGACTCAAATGTTGGCCGAAATCGAAGACAAGACCGATTATGAGTCGATGGATAAAACGGATTGGTTGGATGCCTATTTTTTTAAAGGAGATGGATATACACCCGAAGGTCAGGCGTTTTTAGACCAAATAAATGGATATAAGGAACGGCTTATAAAGCTAGGGATTAAAAATGAATTTGTTACTACCTTGCAAAGTAGATTCAATACCGATGACGTTAAAAGAGGAGAGAAAAAAACAGAAAAATTCTTAAATGCGAGATATGAAGGTTTTCCTATGATTGCCTCATTAACAAATTTTACTCAGATACAAACAGATATTAGAAATACCGAAAGTGACATTGTTTCTGATTTATTAGGAGGGCAATTAGAAAGTGATAGTAAATTAACTGGGAGTAATTATAAAGGAATTGTTTCTTTAAATAAAACGGCCTATTTTGCTGGAGAAAAAGTTAAAGGGCAAGTGGTTTTAGGAAGATATGATTCTAATTTAGTACCCACTAAAGTTACTTTAAACGGGAACGATATTACAAATAGTGTTCAAAACGGACAAGTAATGTTAGATCTTCCCGCTGGAAATGTTGGAGAAAAAACATTGAATGGGGTTATTTATTTTATCCAAGATGGTAAAGAAGAACCAATCCCATTTGAAAGTAAATACTCTGTTATTGCAGAACCTAGTAGTGCTGTCGTGTCTGCAGATAAGATGAATGTAGTGTATAGAGGTATTGACAACCCTATTTCTGTTTCCTTACCTGGAGTGGCTGACAAAGACTTAAAAGTTTCAACATCTGGAGGGGTATTAACCAAAAAAGGAACTTCGTATGTTTTAAAACCAGGAGCAGCAGCTACTACTAAAATAACTGTAAATGCAAAATTAAGCAGTGGTAAAAATGTTCTTTCAAATTCAGAATTTAGAGTAAAAGAGATTCCTGCTGCACAGGGGGTTATTAGAGGCGAGTTTGGAAAGATCAGTTTGCCCGGAGCTAGTATTCCTAATATAACAATAGGCGCAGGACTTCCCGATTTTCTATTTGACTTAAAATTGGTAGTAACAAGTTTTAAAGTGGGTGTACCTGGTCAATTTGCCGTTGATGTGCAAGGGTCTCAAATGTCATCAGCAGCAAAAAACTTGGTATCCAAAGCACGAAAAGGAGATTTGATTAGTATTTACGATATCAAAGCAAAAATCATAGACAATAATTATAAATTGAAAAGAGTATTACCTATAATTATTGAAGTATCCAACTAGGAGTAAAATAGAATCAATATGTATAAAAATTTTTTAACAATCGTTTTCTCTATCGCAATATTGGGTGTAACACAAGCACAAGCCAATTTGTTGTCAGCTCAAAAAGCTTCTGATATTGGAAAAATAACAGAGGAACAAATAGCCGCTGATAATGACGGCCCAATTCCGTATGGTTATGTAGATGATAGAGATGTTTTATGGTCTAAGGTGGTCTGGGAAGTGATTGATTTAAAACAAAAAATTAATCTTCCGCTCTATTTTCCAAAAGATACCTCAAGAATTTCAACGGATAGAAGATCTTTGTTTGATACCCTATTAAAAGGAATTCGACAGGGTAAAATTACCGAAGTGTATGAAGATTCCTATTTCAAAAAGAAATTTTCAAAAAGTGAAGTAGAGGATCGTATTTTTTACGTTCGTCAATACACAGGGAATGATGGTAATCTGTACAAAGATTCTTACTACGTAAAAACAGCAGAGGTTACCGAGTTCATGATCAAAGGAATGTGGTTTTTTGACAAACGACAAGGAGAATTAAAATATCGCTTATTAGGAATTGCACCGATGGCTCCAGATGTTAAAAAGAAAGGAACCGTTGCAGAAGATTTGAAAGAAACCTTAGAATTATTTTGGGTTTTCTTTCCCGATGCAAGAGAAGTATTGCACCGTTCAAAAGTGTACAATCCTCAAAATTCGTCGCAGCCAATTTCATTTGATCACGTGTTAAATGCACGTAGATTTAGCGGAACGATTGTAAGAGAAGAAAATATCTATGGTAATAGAGCCATTGCAGATTATATTCGAGGGAATTCTTTGTTCCAGCTTTTAGAAGCAGATAAGATCAAAGAAGACATTCGCAACAAAGAAATTGATATGTGGAACTATTAATCCGTTCTCTGTAATAAAGATTCATAAAAGCGTTCTAAGAAATATTTGGAACGCTTTTTTTAGTAAAAAAACTATTTTCGAATGCTAAAAGTAGATTACATCCTCGTTGGTTTAGGACTTGCTGGTATGGCTTTTGTCGAAGAATTACTCGATGCCAATAAAAGTTTTATTGTTTTTGAAAACAATTCGCAAACCTCATCTTTGGTTGCTGGAGGAGTATACAATCCGGTAATCTTAAAACGATTTACACCTGTTTGGAATGCCAAAGAACAGCTGGCAGTAGCCCTTCCTTTTTACGAGAAGTTAGAGAAAAAATTCAACACCAAATTTGATGAAAAGTTTGTAACCAAAAAAGCGTTCAAGTCTATCGCAGATCAAAATAATTGGTTTTCATCGATGGACAAACCTACAGTGGCCCCTTATTTGGACCTTACTTTAGACAAAAATACTTATGCAGGTGTGCTTGGGGGTTTTCATTTTGGAAACGTTAAGGAAACGGGGAGGATTGATACCTATACCTTGATCCATACCTATCGAAGATATTTGCAAGAAAATAATTGGATGCGATTGGAGAAATTCAAACATGAAGAGATTGTTTTTGGTGAAGGATTTGTTGGGTACCAAGATTTGGAAGCAAAAAATATTGTGTTTGCAGAAGGTTTTGGAATCAAACAAAATCCATATTTTGATCACTTGCCACTCGAGGAGGCAAAAGGAGAGTCGATCATTATTCATGCTCCAGAGTTGGACATCGATTTTCTGTTAAAGTCTACTTTATTTGTGATGCCTTTAGGAAACAAGCAATACAAAGTAGGTGCTACTTTCAATTCTACAGACAAAACATCCGAACCTTCTCCTGAAGGAAAAGAAGAATTGGTAGAAAAATTAAAAAAAGTAATTGAGGTTCCGTTTACAATCATTAGTCAAACAGCTGGAATACGACCTACCGTCAAAGATAGAAAGCCTATGATTGGTGTTCATCCAGAGCATTCGCGATTGGCGGTTTTAAACGGCCTCGGAACGCGTGGTGTGATGATTGGACCTTCAGTGGCAAAAAACTTGTTTCACCATATAGAATCTGGACAAGAAATAGTTCCAGAAACCGATATCAAACGCTTCAGCAAATAGACATCTAGGTTTTGCAGCGATGAAAAACGGAGCAATTGGAGGCTGCAATTCGAGTCAAGTGAAGTAAGTTCTTCGGAGTTCAAGGTAAAGCGATCTTTCCCTCCCAAAGGGATTCATAATTTTGTCCCTTTTTTAACCCACGTAGCTCTATTTTTTTGAGTAGCTTTGCAGCTTACAAATTCACAAAATTTTCATGCTTAACGTACACAATTTGACGGTTTCCTTTATGGGGACAGACTTGTTTTCTGGAATTACTTTTAAACTAAATAAAGGCGATAGAATTGGCCTTATTGGGAAAAATGGTGCAGGAAAATCAACCTTATTGAAAGTCTTGTCCAAGGATATCGAAACAAGTGGTGGAACCATGGCTTTTGACAAAGATATCCGCATGGGATTTTTACGTCAAGATATCGATTTTGTTGAAGGTAGAACCATTTTAGAAGAAGCTTATCAGGCGTTTGTAGAGATTAAAGAAATCGAGGCAAGCCTTGATGCCATTAATGAACAACTCGTAACAAGAACCGATTATGAAAGTGAATCTTACAGTCAGTTAATCATCGATTTAACAGAGTTGACAGAGCGATATGAGTTGCTAGGAGGGTACAATTACCAAGGCGATACCGAGAAAATTTTACAAGGACTAGGCTTTCAAAGAGAAGATTTTGATAAGCTAACAGATACCTTTTCTGGAGGTTGGAGAATGCGTATCGAATTGGCGAAATTGTTATTGCAAAACAATGATATTTTATTGTTAGATGAGCCAACCAATCACTTAGATATCGAATCGATTATTTGGTTAGAGAATTTTTTAAAAGGTTATTCGGGGGCTATTGTACTGGTTTCGCATGATAAAATGTTCTTAGACAATGTAACCAACAGAACCATAGAAATTTCTTTAGGGCAGATTTACGATTATAAGAAACCCTACTCAGAGTTTTTATTGTTACGAGGAGAGATCAAAGAAAAACAATTACAAGCTCAGAAAAATCAAGAGAAGGAAATCAAGCAAAAGCAACATTTAATCAATAAGTTTAAAGCGAAAGCGAGTAAGGCTTCGATGGCGCAATCCTTAATGAAGCAGTTAGATAAAGTTGAATTGATTGAGGTCGATCAAGACGATAATCAAGCGATGAATTTGCGTTTTGCGATTTCTAAAGAACCTGGTCGAATTATCGTCGAGGCAGAAAATTTATCGAAAAGCTATGGAGACAAACATGTCTTGTCAAATATCGATTTATTAATTGAGCGAAATAGCAAAATTGCATTTGTTGGGCAAAACGGACAAGGAAAATCTACCTTGGCCAAAATGATGGTGGGAGACATTCCTTTTGAAGGAACTCTTAAACTAGGACATAATGTTCAGGTGGGGTATTTTGCACAGAATCAATCAGAGCATTTACCCCCAGAAAAAACGGTTTTAGAAATCATGGAAGATGCCGCTACAGATGGGAATAGAATGCGTGTTCGTGATATGCTAGGATCATTTTTGTTTGGTGGAGATGCTGTAGATAAAAAGGCAAAAGTATTATCGGGAGGTGAGAGAAACCGATTGGCATTGTGTAAATTATTATTGGCACCGTTTAATGTACTCATCATGGATGAACCAACCAACCACTTAGACATTGCCTCTAAAAATGTTTTAAAAGAAGCCTTAAAGCAATTTAGTGGAACCTTAATTGTGGTTTCGCATGATAGAGATTTCTTACAAGGATTGACCTCTACAGTATACGGTTTTAAAGACAAAGTAATTAAAGAATACTTGGGCGATATTGATTATTTCTTAGAGCAACACAAAATTGAAAACCTCCGAGAAGCAGAAAAAAGAACGGTGGTAAAGATTGAAAAAACTCCTCAAAAAAAAGAAGCTCAACAACTTTCTAAAGATCAAGAAAAAGAGTTAAAAAAACTCCATAACAAGCTTTCTAATATTGAAACCGATATTGCCGATTTAGAAACTGAAATTGAGAAAATTGATTTAGAGTTAGCACAAAATTATGACGCAGTTTCTGCAAGACCCAATTTCTTTGAAACCTACAAAAGCAAAAAAGCAACCTTAGATGTTTTGATGGCAGATTGGGAAAAGGTAGAAGGTCAGATTTCTAATTTTTCATAGGAGATTTTGTACCTCTGAAGAGGAATTTTAGTCAGTAAATCAAGTTTTCTGTTTTTGAAGAACTAAAAAATCATGAATTACGAGATCAAAATACAACCTACAAACCAACAAATTCATCTTCCTCTTTTGGAGGAGAAAAAGATCACACTCTTTCTAAAAAGAGAAGATGTACTCCATCCTTTTGTTTCGGGAAATAAATTCAGAAAATTAAAATACAACATAGCTGCTGCGCATAAACAACAGCAAAAAAAAATAGTAACTTTTGGGGGTGCCTTTTCCAATCATATAGTTGCAACTGCAGTTGCTGCCAATTTAAACGGATTCAAATCAATAGGGGTTATTAGGGGTGAAGAGCTAGGAGAAAACTTGGCAAAAACACTCGAAACCAATCCTACTCTAAAAAAAGCGCATCAAAATGGAATGACCTTTGAGTTTGTTTCTAGAACCTCCTATCGGAATAAGGAAACTCCTGAATTCATTTTTCAATTAAAAGAAACCTACGGTGATTTTTATCTCATTCCCGAAGGAGGCACCAATAAGCTGGCAGTAAAAGGTTGTGAAGAAATTTTAACAACAGAAGACTCAAAATTCGATTATATTTGTTGTGCTATTGGAACGGGAGGTACAATTTCGGGATTGATCAATGCTGCGGTAGCACATCAAAAAGTAATTGGATTTCCAGCATTGAAAGGAGATTTTTTGCAAACTGAAATTCAGAAATTCACGTCCAAAGAGAATTGGTGTTTAGAAACCGATTATCACTTTGGGGGCTATGCAAAATATAATGAGGAGTTGATTCGTTTTATCAATCAATTCACCCAGGAACAAAAAGTTTTATTAGATCCTATTTATACCGCAAAAATGATGTTTGGAATTTTAGACTTGATCGAGAAAAATTATTTTCCAGAAAACAGTACAATTCTAGCCATTCATACAGGAGGATTGCAGGGGATTGCAGGATTCAATCAGAAATTAAAAGAAGCATATCAAAAAATAAACCTTATCGAATGAGTTTAAGAATCCTTTTCATTGTATTGTTTTCATTGTTACTCTCTAGTTGTGGGACAAAAAAAACAGTGGTCAGAACGTCTCCAAGAAATGTTGTAGTAGAGCCTAAGCCCCAAAAATTACCCTCTGTAAATCAAGCAAAACACATCAGAAAACTGCAAAGGAGCAATGAGAGGTTGAACACAGATGTATTGAAATATATCAGAACCTATGCCCCGATTGCAGTTCATGAAATGCATGCTTCAAAAATTCCTGCGAGTATCACTTTGGCACAAGGAATTTTAGAATCTGGAAGTGGGAAAAGTCTATTGGCAAGAAAATCCAACAATCATTTCGGGATTAAATGCCATAAAAATTGGCAAGGAGAAAGCGTTTATCACGATGATGATGAAAAAGGAGAATGTTTTCGAAAATACACCTATGTAGAAACTTCCTATAAAGATCATTCAGCTTTTTTAACACAAAGAAGACGCTATGCATTTTTGTTTGATTACGGAACAAAAGACTACAAAAAATGGGCAAAAGGCCTCCGAAAAGCAGGTTATGCAACCGATAAGAAATACCCTCAAAAATTGTTGAAACTGATTAATACCTATAAATTATACGAGTTTGATTCTTTTAAAAAGGGATATTTCAAAACTGCGATGTCAGTAGAGGAAAAGGTGGATGAAAAAAATCAGTCGATCAAAGGAACCCCAAAAACCTATATTGTAAAAAAAGGGGATACCTTATATGCGATTTCTAAACGATTTGATATCTCTGTAGCAGATTTGAAAGAACGGAATGATTTAAAAAATAACGATTTAGAAATCGGGAAAGAATTAATTTTAGAACAATAAAGATGGCGTTGATCAAACCTGTAAACGGAAAACACCCACAAATACCTGCAGATTGTTATGTGGCAGAAAATGCGACCATAGTTGGTGAAGTCTCTTTTGGAAAAGAGTGCTCTGTATGGTTCAACGCGGTCATTCGTGGAGATGTGCATAGTATTCAAATTGGAAATAAAGTCAATATTCAAGATGGGGCGGTCATTCATGCAACGTATCAAAAATCACCTACAATAATTGGCAATAATGTTTCTATTGGTCACAATGCAATTGTACATGGATGTACCATTCACGACAACGTATTGGTGGGCATGGGAAGCATCATTATGGACGATTGTGTTATTGAATCAAACTCCATTATTGCTGCCGGTTCTGTTGTTACTAAAAACACGAGGGTAGAAAGTGGCAGTGTATATGCAGGAGTACCTGCTAAGAAAGTGAAAGAAGTTTCCCAAGAATTGATTTCAGGTGAAATTGATCGAATTGCTACTAATTACGTCAAATACTCTGGTTGGTTTAAGGAATAGTTTGGCTCCCCATTCCAATGAATTGAACAGGCAATATATCACATAAAAAAAACTCGATTTCAATTTAGAAACTGAGTTTTAGTTCAACAAATTCATTTTTAGATGAATTAGTCTCGTTCTTCTCCTTTTCTTCTTTTTTTATCTTTTCGATGTTTCATTTTTTTCATGCTCTTATATTTTTTTCTTCTGGACATTTTCTCAAATTTATCAAACTGTTCTTTAGTTAAGATCTTTTTCATCTGATCTTTCATTTTAATTTGAGCATCCAAACGGTTGTTTTTTTGAGTAAAAATTTCTTCAGAGGTTGGCTTTTTATCTCCTTTTCTGTTTTTCAAATGCGCGGTTCTTGTTTGTACTTCTTGTCGAATCAAAGGTTCAATTTCTTTCTGTTGTTGAGCGCTTAGATCCAAATCTAAGGTCATTTTTTTAACTTTTAATATAACTTGCTGTTCGGGGGTCATTTTTGGACCTTTAGGTCCTTTTTCTTTTTGAGCTTGCGTAGTAAGAGTTGCTACAAAAACGAACAGTAAAATACTTGCTAATTTTTTCATAATATTTTAATTTTTATGTACGGCTCTTTGACCCTATATTTTTGAAAAGGTTTAAATTTGTCGTTCTGTTTAACAATAGATTAACACATTTCCGATGAAAAATTTATGCTGGTTACTTGTTTTTGTTCCATTTCTCTCCAACGCACAAGATAGCACTCGGGTAGATCTCCGCAATCCATACGCAACCATATACACCCATTTGTATTTTTTACAGGAAGATTCGTATGAGCCTTCAAAATCAGCAAAAACCATTTTGGGTTTTTCTGATGAAATTGCGATAGAAAAAGCAGTTAAGTTAAAGAAAATTTTAGATGGAAAGGGGCTGTTTGTCGATTTCAATAAGATCTCTACAAACCCAAATTACAATGACACTATTGGCTATTCGGCCTCTTACAAGTACGTTCTTTTTCCTCAAAGAATGCCTGAGATTTCTGTAGAAAAAGTAAATAATAAATGGTATTATTCTTCTGAAACGGTTTCTAAAATTGATGAAATTTACAAAGAAGTGTATCCATGGTACATCAATAAGTTACAAGAAATAATGCCGGCTTCTGTTCATAAAAAAATATTTGCTTTTGAACTTTGGCAATGGATTGGGGTACTGCTAATGTTTGTAGTTGGCTATATTCTTTTTTTAATTGCTAAGAAAATAGCGTTTTTGATTTTGAAAAAAATCCAACATCAAATCACAAAGAATACCAATTTAGAAATCAACAAAGTATTATTGAAATTGGCACATCCACTTAGTTTATTGCTAGTGTTTTCTTTTTTTGATAAAATCTTCGCTTCCTTTCAATTTGGATTGGAAATCAATACGTGGGTCTTTAAAGTCATTAACATTACGATTGTGGTTTTTTGGATTTATGTGTTTTTGAAAATCGTACAAGTCGTTATGGAAATTTATAAAGTCTTTACGGCAGGAACTCATGGAAGGTTAGACGATCAATTAGTGCCTATATTAAACAACTTTTTTACAGGGTTGGTCATGGTTGTTGGGATTTTTAGACTCTTGGCCTTGTTGGGGGTAGACACTTCCACCATGCTTGCTGGAGCGACTATTGGAGGCTTGGCATTTGCATTGGCATCTCAAGATACGGTGAGAAATTTGATTGGAACCATCATGATTTTCTTGGACAAACCCTTTCATATAGAAGATTGGATTGAAGCTGGAGAAGTTGTTGGGACGGTAGAAAAAGTTGGATTTCGTTCTACAACTGTTCGTGCGGCAGATACTTCGGTATATCAAATTCCGAACAGTAAATTGTCTGAAATAGTAATCAATAACAAAGGCTTGCGATTGTTTCGACGTTACCACACCAACTTAGGATTGCGTTATGACACACCACCAGAATTGATTGAAGCTTTTGTAAAAGGGGTACGAGAAATTATTATTGCGCATCCAGAAACACGCTCTGATTCTTACAATGTAGAGTTTACAGGTTTTGGAGATTCGGCATTACTCATTATGGTCAATGTGTACTTTAAGAGTTTGACATGGGGAATTGAACAATCTTCAAAACATCGATTGCATATTGCTATTGTAAAGTTGGCAAAAGATTTGGGGGTCGATTTCGCATTCCCTTCAACGACCGTAACCATTGAAAATTTTCCAGAGAAAAAAGGCTTGGCTCCAAAATACGATACCAATATTGAAAGAATAAATGCGGTTATTGCAAAAAATGTTTCAGATTTTACTAGCGAAAACCCAGACGAGTAGTTGCTTAGTTGACTTTTGAATGTATAGAAATCGCTTCTTTATTGAAGCGATTTTTTGTAAAAAAGGAACTACAATTTATGATTTTAAAACCGTTCCTTCAAAAGACAAGCCCTCAAAACCTGTTTTCATAAAATTACGAATGTTCTGGTGCGATGTCCCATCTAGGTCTGCCAAAACATTTTGATAGTGTTCTCCAAAACAATGTAAGGTGGCAGTTTTGGTAAACTGGTGCAGTTTGGCAAAGGCAAATAATTTACAAGATCCAGAATTGGTGCCAGCTTGGTTTATCAGTACTCCATTTGTAAATTTCCTTGGTGTATAGTGGTAATTGCTGTCAATTACTGCCATGGTTTCTGCAAATGAAATGGAGGCTGGTGCTGTATTTAGTTTTTGTATGAAGTTTTGGAGTGTCATTAATTTAAATTTAAGAGTAGTTTGTTTCTTTTGAAAGCCTATTTTTTTCCTTCAACAATAATCACAATTTCACCTTTTGGAGGTTTGTTTGTATAATGTGCCAGTACTTCGGTGGCAGTTCCTCTAATGGTTTCTTCAAACATTTTTGTGAGTTCTCTTGAGACCGAAACTTGCCTGTGTGCTCCAAAATATTCTATAAAATGGCCTAGTGTTTTGACCAGTTTATGTGGCGATTCATAAAAAATCATTGTTCTAGTTTCTTCTGCTAAGAGTAAAAATCGAGTTTGCCTTCCTTTTTTTACGGGCAAAAACCCTTCAAAGACAAATTTGTCATTGGGCAAACCAGAATTTACTAATGCAGGAACAAATGCAGTAGCTCCTGGCAAACAATCAACCTCAATATGATTTTCTACGCAAGCTCTTGTGAGTAAAAAACCAGGATCGGAAATGGCAGGAGTTCCAGCGTCAGAAATTAAGGCACAGGTTTCTCCAGCATGAATGCGTTTTAAGATGCCATCAATAGATTTGTGCTCATTGTGCATGTGATGACTGTGCATTTGTGTTGAAATTTCAAAGTGTTTTAAAAGTTTTCCGCTGGTGCGGGTATCTTCTGCTAAAATAAAATCAACTTCTTTTAGAATGCGTATTGCTCTCAAAGTCATGTCCTCTAAATTCCCTATTGGGGTGGGGACTAAATATAATTTACTCATGATTGGTTTTCAGGTATCGGTATTGGATGCTTCTTATTGAAGATGGACGATACACATAAGAACAAATTTACGAAGAAATGAACGGATTTCGCGTTACCGATTGCAGCAATTGTTTGAGCTCTCCCGCACTTGAGCGGGAAGCGAGTGCGAAAAGCGGGGCATTTCTCTATAGAAATGAACGCCCAAAAGAGGATTATTCAATTGAAAATGTCTAATTTTGCAACTTAAATTTACAGAAAAAATGTATAGAAGTCATTCTTGCGGCGAGTTAAGAGCAGCGCATATCAATACTGAGGTTACCTTGGCGGGTTGGGTACAAAAATCACGAGACAAAGGGTTTATGGTTTGGGTAGATGTACGAGATCGTTACGGAATTACGCAACTGATTTTTGATGAGGCGCGTACTCCTATAGAAATGATTGAAAAGGCAAAATCTTTAGGAAGAGAATTTGTCATACAAGTTACGGGAACGGTGATTGAGCGTGAGTCAAAAAACACAAAAATGGCAACGGGTGACGTGGAGGTATTGGTTTCTAAATTGGAAATTTTAAACAACGCTTTGACACCCCCTTTTACGATTGAAGATCAAACTGATGGAGGAGAAGACATCAGAATGAAATATAGATATTTAGATATTAGAAGAAACCCGGTAAAAGATAGTTTGATTTTTCGCCATAAAGTTTCTATGGAGGTTCGTAAATATCTGTCCGATCAGGAGTTTATTGAAGTTGAAACCCCTTATTTAATCAAATCTACACCAGAAGGGGCGCGAGATTTCGTGGTGCCTTCTCGAATGAACGAAGGGCAGTTTTATGCCTTGCCACAATCTCCACAAACTTTCAAACAATTGTTGATGGTAGGAGGAATGGATAAGTATTT